>Ga0315298_1002403_pt1 | contig 31813 bp, 43 predicted proteins | sample WHS_1_MG_FD_203077 | JGI IMG/M metagenome (GOLD analysis project Ga0315298, IMG submission 203077) | Extremophilic microbial mat communities from Washburn Hot Springs, YNP, Wyoming, USA - WHS_1_MG | ecosystem: Environmental > Aquatic > Thermal springs > Hot (42-90C) | place: USA: Wyoming... | reverse complement strand
TTTCCTGTAAGCTGGCTTTATTGCCAATCCCTTCGGGTCTGTTTCTAATTTTTTCTGTATCTTCTGTAGTATCCTTTGTCTCATCAGGCTGTCTCTTTGTTCATTCCAGAATAAAAGTTTACAAAATTCCAGAATAAAGTTTACAAAATTCCAGAATATCGGTTTACAATTTCCGTGTTTAAATTTGTTTTACTATGTGATAAATCATCACATGGTTTGAAAAAAATCATCACATGGTTTGAAAAAATTTTGGGATATCAGGCTACTTTCTATTGTGTCTCCTTGATGAAGGTTCCGTCCCTATATACATAGTCTTGGGGGACTTCGGAGAGCCAGACCTCGTGATTTTCGTCTATTTCTATGACCTGGACATCTGGGTGGACCTGTGTGTAATCTTCCCACCTTGTAAAACCCTGAACTCTTCCATCTGAACCGATGATAACAAACTATCTATCTATTTTTAAGCCTCTTAGGATTTTTGTTAATCCACATCAATATTAGTAAAAAGTGTTTCCCCTTCATCAGTAACCTGATACAATTTAATCTTACCTTGTTCGTAAATAATCTTTTTGTCTAAATTCGCTAAGATGTTGTTACAAATTTCATCACTAATTTGAATAAAATTACAATTTGAGTCTGGGGCAATTTTATCAGTTATGCCAGAAAAAACTCCGTCTTTATTAAACATTATATACATATCTATACCTCCTATAATGCTCCTATAATGCTTTAAACCCATAAAAATACACTGTCTTATTTGCACTCCCTTGCTGCATAGCATCGTATGCTTTTATTCCGCCAAAAAGGGGCTGATAGGGAGATAGATTGACTACCTCAACACTTGTAGCTGGCAAGTCAACTGACTTTGCAACAGTACCCGGAGCAATCAAATGATATAAATTAACTGTGTTTGCGTAACCAGTGTTATCCACAACTTGATAAACAAATACTATATTGGCATCTACTTTAGGTTGTGTTGTAGTAGCACCAGCAGTTGATGTCCAGTAGTAAGTGGGAGTGCTTGAATTAACATTAAGTGACACGGTGTATTTCTGAAATTTATCAGCATTATTGTTGCATGTATTATACATTGAGCTTGCTACATTTAGTAGATAAGAAGAATTTGCAATAGCATTCATCGCTGTTGAAGAATTAATTACAGCATTCATCGCTGTTGAAGAATTTGCAATAGCATTCATCGCTGTTGAAGAATTAATTACAGCATTCATCGCTGTTGAAGAATTAATTACAGCATTCATCGCTGTTGAAGAATTTGCAATAGCATTCATCGCTGTTGAAGAATTTGCAATAGCATTCATCGCTGTTGAAGAATTAATTACAGCATTCATCGCTGTTGAAGAATTAATTACAGCATTCATCGCTGTTGAATCTGTTGCAATGTGGTGCAATGCAGCAGAAAATTTAGGGTTGTTTGATAATAATGATTCAAGCTTTTGCCCATTGCCTCCAAAAATTACTTGTAAAAGTATATCTTTACGCTCCTGAATGCTTAAGCTAAAAATTTTTGCCATTTTTATACCTCCATTCCATCTACAAAAACTTTCACTTCTGAATCTGTTGAGACTTTGATTGTGTCCCCAGCATCAAGGCTAAGTTTTTCAATCAAAACCCCATCAAAATTGTCTGAAAAATATGTAATGTCATTTATTTTGACCGTAACAGTAGAGACTGATGGGGCATATATACGCAAGAAAACATAAGCTTTTTTGCCAGTAGGGCAAGTGTATACTGTTTGTTCTGTATTATTTATTGTAGCCTGAGCAAGCATTATTCACCTCCAAAAAAGAATGCCATTACTCTGCTCATAAGCAGGGCGGAGTTTATTTGCGAGACTGCTTCTTGACGCTTTTGCTCAATACTTGATAGGGCATCGGTTTTTGCTGTAGAAATAGCAGATATGGCGTCATCTCGGCGTTCGTTGATCATGGCATCAGCGTTTTGTCTCAATGTTTGTATTTCAGCAACTGTTTCAGTAGCTTCAGCTTTTTTCTCTTCTATAGCCTCAAACGATGGGCGCAGGACTTCTTCAATGCGAAGTAGCCCATATCGGGTTACTTCATTAACGGCATACTGCCAGTCTTTTTTGATGTCTTCAAGTGATGTGATGCGTAGGTCTATGTCTTTGAAGACAGCGTTGAATACTTCATCGGAAAGAGGGGTCCGTTTTGTGAATCTGTATTTATCAAACCGTGCTGGCATTATTTCACCTTCTCAACTTTGTCTTTGACTATTGCGTACACTTCTTTTGATACTTCTATTATCTGTCCTGCATAATATTTCCTTCCAAAAAGTTCAAAGTCTTTTAAAACTTTTACTTTGATCATCGTTTACCTCCCTTAATAAGCTATGTCTATTCTTTCAACTACGGAGAATGGCTCTGCCCTGGATGCCCTTGACCCGGAGATCTTGATTTTATAGCTCTGGATGCCCGCAGAAATATTGAATGAGAATGTTTTTCTAACCGTGTCTGTATCTTCTTCTTGCGTTGTCACTGTTGCGGGGTCATATGTATTTGAGTCTGACAGAAGCTGACAGTTGATTGTGTGGTCTGTGGCATTGAATTTGTGTAGTAACAACTGTACATCAATATTTTGTCTTGCAGCTGAAAGTGTTCTTTGGGTAGAAGTAGCATAGAAGGTCGTCGCAGGTCTGCTTGCGGTGATAGCCTGTTCGGTAAGGATTAACGCAGGTTGCAAATCTGCAGTGCCAAGCATGACCGCTCTTAATGGCACAATATCAGGGGCTGAAGAGAGTTTGCCAGTCTCTTTTAAGGGATACCATTTTCCACCTACATTGATCTCATAAATTAATTCCGTTCCTTCGGGCACAATGGCAGGGGCTATAATTTGGAGGTCTGTTATACCTCCTGACAGGCTTACAGGTTGAAGTTGAACTTCGGTCCGTGCAGTTTTAAACTGGGCGGCGTAGAGCTTGAACATTAAGTCTTTTGTGAGGTCGCCGGTAAAATAATCTCCATCTGTGCCGAAAAAGAGCGTTCCCTGCAAGTAGTTTTGTCCAGAGACTGTTGCTACACGGTAGTTTCCTTGTGTAATGAAGCATACTGCGTATCTTCCTGCTTTCAGAAAAACAGGAGTAAGATTTATTACTGTTTCATCTGGATATTTCTTTATATCTGCCTGTGAAACTGTTACCATTGTCAATGCCTTCTGAAGATTTGGCTTGCCGTTGTCTGTTTCACAAATAACAACTTTGATGTCTGCTGAGCTGTCTTTCTGGGTGAAGAACAGTCCCAATGCACTGAGCCACATTGGTGAGCTTATCATAAATGTTTGAGCTACAATGGCTCCATTGATGCTTTGTGTAGTCTCTTCCAGACGGTATTCTGTGACAGGATATTGTACCCAATAGCCATAATATCCATACCACCACCAATTATAACCATAGTACCATCGCCACCAGCGATAATACCAGTTCCAGTACCAGTTCCATCTCCAGCCATATACCCAATAGTATTGGTAATAGGTATATTTTTTTACCTCGTATGTCTGAAATTGATACTGGGAAATTGAAACATCTCCTGAGTAGCCTTTTGTTTCAAGCTTGCAAATCAAGTCATAATTTGGCAGGACAAGATTGTCAAAGCGTTTGATGTTTGGGTCGTAGGGGTTAAAGAGGGCTAAGTTGGCTTTAGCTTCTCCAGCATTTGGGAAAAGAAGTCCATTAACCACTTTTGCAACCGTATTGTTTATGTCAATCTTCCCTGTGTCCCCGAAATAGTCTGCATCATAGCTATGATAGGTGCTCGGAAGATTGAGCTTTTCTTTTACCCTTGCCATGTCTGCCATGATTTCAAGGGCGGTCTTGAGGTCAGCTTTGCCATCTGTTTTCTTACTCAGACTTGAAAGGTCTGTAACAATTGAAATCAAGCGAGGTTCGGTTAAAGCTCGCCAGTTCTTTAGCTCTGCCACATCTGCTTTTGTCTCATAGAGACGGGGTAGGACATAGTCTTCAACTCGGACAATTTTTCCAATGCCTGTTGTGGTGAGATAGATATATGCAACGGGGACTACATTTTCTTGAAGCCCTGCTGGTTGAGGGTCTACTGATTCAACTCCCGCAACAAGGTTGACATTTGCCTTGTTGAGGTTGGTCATTGCTACTGCTCTTGGCTCAGTCGTTCCTTGAACGACATCAATTAGGAAGTCTCTTGGTTCAACTTCTGTTTCTGTTTCTGACCCCCATACGCAGACGGTAACAATCTTTTTCGTATTTAAAGGCAGATACTGGAATATATTGAAGTCAAGTGATTGTTCTGAGATATACATTTTCCCGCCTGCATAAAGCCTTCCAGGTGCGACGGTAATTTCAGTAGAAGAATTCTGCGTAACCTCAAAGCCTGTGTAGTGATATCTATTTGAAACAGCATCAGTTACAACAGCTTCAATTGCATCAGATGCATGTCTTTCTATATTGCTTAGATCTTTAGCTTGGAGTTCCTGTCTGTCACGAAATATAACTTGTTTATACATTTATTACCTCCCCGATTTGTATTTCTCTGCCTGCAGTGATTGTGCCATCCGCAACAGGCAGTCTCTTTGTTTTTGTGTCAAGCAGGATTTTGTCTCTTACGCTTTTATAGTCGTTTATGAGCCTTCTTGTTTCGTGCAAAGCTTTCTTAGGTGTAGCAATCAGGAATTTGCCGAAAAACTTCGGGTAGAGCTTGTCTTTTACATCTATAAGAAGCTCAGCGTTGTAGGGTGGGATTCGGATAGGTTTTTCATCTAAGAAGGTGTAGGCGTTGCGACGCTGTGGGATTACTTCTGGGTCAAAAAGGCGGAAGCGTTTCCAGATGCGTTTTTCTCCATCAAGGTCTGTGGTGTGACCTTTTACATAGAGAACGAATGCGGTTTTGGAATTGGCTTTTCCTTGTTCGTGCAGGATCTCGTATTTTGAGCTTATCGGTTCTGTAGAAGGAGTAATGGTTTCGGTGCGGGTTATTGGTTCATAATCAGTATAAATTACAGGTAGGCTTAGGGTGTAAAGTCTTTCTTTTGCATTTTGATCTGCAAGACATTTTATTCGGGTTGAGCTTGCGAAAGAACCGTAAGCTTTACCCTCTTTGCGGACTTCTACTTTTTCCTCTGCTTTTTTTTCTTTTTGCGCATATTGAATAGTATAGGTTTTAAGTGTTTGAAAGATACCTTTTTTGACTAAGTAGGCTCTATGTCCGTAGCGATTTATTGCAAGCTGGTCGTAAGGGTGCAATTTCACAGAGAGGAAGTCTTTTTGATAGGGCTGGTATCTTTTGCCGGGAAAGGAAAACTTTGTGAGGCGTAGTTCTGGAAAGAGCTCATAAAACTTAGCCCTGTCTTCATCAGTAAGGGAAAGGGAAAGATATGTTCTAATGTCAGGAGTTCTTGCTCTGATAAGCTTTGAGCCAGCAAGCTGACAAGCAGTCTTTATCCCGAAAAGAGTGCCTTTGAATTTATGTAGCTGTATTGCCCGTCTTATAAGGTTTCTTTTTTCTTGCTCGGTCTGAGCAAGTTCCCAGCCTTCTATGTGAAATTGCCATGCAAGCCAATTTAATGCTGATGCGTCAACTGAGTCAATGATATATACAAGAAGCTTGCTTATATCATTTTCTATATAGAAAACTTTATCTATTGCTTCGCACAGAGCCTCAATATTTTTATCACCCTGCAAATTTATTGGTACAATCTCTTTTGTCTTAACCATTTTCTGCTCCTGCTATTTCAAGCTGAATATTGCTACAAATAGCTACTTCTTCTTCGTTGAGCCGTATATATTGAGGAGAGTGTAAAACAACTCTATATACTCCTGAGATTTTTTGAATAATCTGGATAATTTGTTCTGGAACCACATCTTTCCCTATTGTATTTTTAAGCACTGATGCATATTCTTCACAGACTTTTTGAGCTTGTTTTATTATCTCAGTTGCAAAAGGTGTATCCTTATATGTATATATTTCCCCAACAATCTCATACTCTACTATCTGTGGAGGAGAGACAATTACATTGTCAGTCAAGGGGCGAACTTTTTCATTATTCAGCATTTCATATACTTTTTGGAGAATTTCTTCTCCTGGGATCTGTCCATCTTTTAACAAAATCACAACCTTAACAGTGCCTGGCTCAGGAGACAGAACAGAAACATCCACTATGTCCTGATGTGCAGTCTTTGCCCAAAACTCATATGCACCTTTACTACCAGCGTTACTGAAGGCTTCGGGAGCAAGTCGTATGCGGGCTCTAAATCTTTCATCATTTTCCTCATCCTGCCCCCCATATGAAATTGAAACATTTTCTACTTTTTCAACATATGGGACAGGGTCAACCAGCTCTGATATTTGCGTGAGGAAGTAGCCATTTCCTATCTCCCCCTCCTGTGTACATATAGCCTGCACATCTATATACACTGTCTGTGCTTCCACATTGATATCACCTGTAGTTTCAAAAACCACCTTCCCATCTTTGCTTGCAACCCTCGTTCCCTTAGGAATCAAGACATTTCTATCTAAATTTGAGAAGTAAAATCTGAGCATTGTCATTGCAGGATTTGCAGGAATCCTGCTAACCCCAAGTAAAGCTCCAAGATGGTCAAGCACTTCACCCCTTGCGTAAGCAAGTAGATTTTGCTTTGCAGTTTCGTTTATGAGGATCCGAAGAAGGTTTTCCCGATAGGCAAAAATACTTAAAAGAACTGCTTCAAGTTGACCTTTGCTAATGGGCTGACCTGAAACTCTTTCATATGCCTGAAAAAGCTCCTTATAGATATCATCCCAGTTTGACTCTACAAAAACTGGCTCTGGAAGATTTTGTATATTTATCATGCTTAATAATACTCAAAAAGCCTAAAGAATTTTTGTAAAATCTGCAAAAACGCTCAACACAACTTCTTCGTCAACTTCAGTTGATTGAGGGATTCCCCTAATTTTAAAAACAAATTTCCCAGACTCCGATGCTGAAGCAAGTTTAATATCTGTAACAAGAAATCTTTCTGAGTTTTTGCGTAAAGCCCGCCAAGCTTCGGCTAATATCAATGGTTTAGCGACATTCATCGGTTTGTCCAAATATTCATATATTCTTGAGCCATACTCTGGGCGATGGGGGACGCTACCCAGAGGAGTGGCAAGTATCAGGAAAATCTCCTGGTTAATATCCTCAATTCCTGTTACAGTTTCTCCTATGCTTCCTATTTTAATCTGCATTAGTGACTATGATGGTTTGTATTACCACCATCATCAACGATTGTTCCTGTTGCATGAATGTTCCCCTCAACATATACATTCCCGATTATGCGAAAATCACCCTCAAATGCTATATCAGATGGTGAAAGTCCTTGCATCCGAATTATTGGAGCTTTTATCGTTACCTTTTTTTTTGCAATTATCTCAATTTCCCCATCCTCTACATAGACTCTATATTTATGCTCTGCCCGATCATACTCTATCTCTGTGCCATCTCTAAATTTTATGTGGAATTTGTCTTTATCTGTTACTGGAGTTGAATCTGCCTGACTGTATATCGCTCCAATCACGAATCCTTGCTCAAGTCCTTGCCCAGAAAAAATACATACAACATGTTCTCCTATATCAGGCATCCAGTATTCTTTATCGTAGTTTGTTTTTCTGTATATAACAGGCAATTCATAACTAACCTGGTCATCCACATCTACAAGATGAACCCTAACAGCCCCCCGTTCTGGATTTATCCCTGTAACAATACCAACTCTGACGATTTCCTGAATCATCATACCCTCCTGATTTTGATAGATGTTTGATACCCTGCTGATTTTGATACCGAATGCTGAGCCTCCTCAATATGATATTTGCCATCCAGATTGCCAAATCCTTTTATTACAACATTTGCTCCCGCGGTAAGATATGGATTTCCTGAAAGAGTCATGTCACTTTCACATTCCCATTTGTTTTTGCTTTTTAGTGCTGACTTAGCCCTTTGTATTGCCTGCTGTTTATTCTCAACCCTTTCAGAGAGCTTTAAAACATTCCCTGAAACTACTCCATCTGCTTTTTCAGTATGGGAAATCTCTTGCTTTTTTTCAGGATCCCAGTATTTGATTTCACATGCTTTATATACATCGCAGGTTTTTGTTGAGAATCTAAACGAAATAATATCAGAATTTTCTCTATCAATAAATGAAACTGCCTGAGCCTTCTCAAGCTCTTCAGGCTTACTTACAATTAGCTGTTCTTGTTCAACTTTTACATTATATCCGTATTTCTCACAGATACCCTTTAAAAAGGAGAGGTCTGTCTCGTCTTTCTGGTCTATCCTTTTGAATTTTATATCAGGTTTTATATTGGCATTTAACTTCAGATTATTTCTTTTTGCGATGCTTGAACAAATTTGTTTCAGAGAAGCATTTTCCCATGCAGTTGTTTTTTTCTGTTTGAGAGGTTCAGTTGTATATGTAGACTGTCCCTTGACTGATATAATGTCTGGAGGACCTGAAAATTCTATCTCATCAATTGTAAAACTCCCGCAATTTAGCCATTTTTCACTCTCTTCTGCAATTCCTATTTTCACACTCACAACATCACCTTTTTTAGGCATCCACGATGATTTCCACCTGCTGTCTCTATCTTCAAAAACAAGCTCAATCTCATCGCTTTTCCCGTGTAAGTTATCTGTATATCTCAGCTCTATCAAATACGGAGATACATCTCTTGTTACATCTTTACCTGCCCAGATTATTTCATACAGTGGCTCTCTTATCTTTTCCACGGTGGCAACCCTTCTGGTGGAGCAGGTTTGGTTTCAATTTTAGGGATATCAAGAACAATGCCTTCTGGAAGAAGTGGTGCTCTTTTAATCTCTTCAGAAAGATATGGATTTGCCCTAATAATCTCCCTGTACATATCAGGATCCCCATAAAATCTATAGCTAATCATATCCCATCTGTCGCCGGCTATTGTGCGATACTTCATTAGAAATACTCCTTCAACTGAACCTCAAATTCAATTACTCTTGGGTTTCCAACCCCATCTGTTTCCTGCCATGTCTCACTGATTGACTCTATAACGAAATCTCCAAATACCTCATCTCCAAGAACAAGCGCAAGAAGTTCTTTCTTTTCTGCCTCAGCCTTTAATCTTTTTATCTCACTTAGCGGATTGCAGAAATAGTCCACGAATCTGCCTGTAAATGTAACTGTATCAAGTTGCCTGCCCAGCCTTTGAAGTCTTGATTTTCCCTTTACAATTTCATGCTCTGCATACTTCCAGTTGCTTTGTCTTTTTATTTCTATTATTGAATTTATATATTTTTCTGAAACTTCAAAAGCTATATCTCCCAATACTCCTATTTTCATCTCCACTCAGCCTTTTGTTTTCTCTTGAAGTATTCATCTATTGCTCTCCAGACTGCTTCTTTCGTTACCGTTGATACCTTTGCTGTCATTTCTTGAGCAGTTGCTTTATCAACTCCTGAAAAACTTATGTTTTGCGTAATATTGATAGAGGGCATTCCTGCCGATGCCAGAGCAGGTGCTGGCATTCCACCCCTCATGGTTGCACCAATTGCTACGCCTTTTATTGCCTCGCCAATACGGGACATTGCTCGCATTATTGGTGCAGGTGTTATAGCAGATGCAATAGTGCCAACTATGTTTACTTTATGTAAATCTTTAAGTGGTCCTTCTTTAGCGGGGCTAAAAGGCAGAAAGTTCCTAATCTTCTGTGCTACACCCTTCATGACTTCAACTGGTTTATTTATTACAGACTTCATTCCCTGCCAAAGTGCATCAATTATTTTCTTCCCCGCTTCAAACATCTTCGTGGGCAAAGTTAATATAGATGAAAGAATTTTGCCTATAGCCTTCCCAAATCTTACCCCTAAATTTTCTGCTGCCTTACCAGTATCATCAACAGGTTTTATTAGCCATTTAACAAGATTGTAGATGAGCTTTAAGGGTATTATTATTGGAGCGAAAATAATTGCAACCTTTTTAAAAATATCCCATGCAGGCTCAAGCCCTTTAAGCCCTTCTTTAAGCCCTTGCCAAAGTCCCTTAAAAAATCCACTTATTGGTTTCCAGAATTTTATGATTAAAAATGCTGCAGCAGTCAAAGCCAGAGCTATCCATCCAACAGGTGTTGTGAATATAGTTGTAGCAAATACTCTTAATGCTATCGTTGCTGATTTAATAGCTGAGAAAAGTGTCGTAGCAAAAACCTTCGCCATATTTTTTAGTCCAGCAATTGTTAAAAAGTTACTCCTAAAAACTGCCCATTGAGCTGCCACCCATGTTCTTAATGCCCCCAGAGCCTCAAATATTTTTAATTTTGTAGTATATAGCCAATACTGCATTGTCTTCCAGAATCCGCCATGATAACTAATTGAATTCATTAATTTTTGCACGCCTATAAACCTCAAGACTTCTTGCCAGCCAAGCATTGTCCAGACTCTTGCAATTTTCATAAAACTTATAAAAGTGCGTATGCCTCCAATTGCACTGCCTAAAACTTTAACTGCTATTCCAAAAAGCATAAGCCCACCACCTACAACAAGCAAAAGCCCACCTATAACTGCAATCCCTGCTCCTATTATTCCAGCCAAAGTTTTATGCTTTGTCATAAAATCATTAATTTTATCAAGCACATTGTTTAAAAATTCCAGAATTTTCCCAAGTTGAAGAGCCTTTGTAGTTGCACCGCCAAAGTATGCAATAGTATTTTGAAGAGTTCCAGTAAAAGCATCCCAACTCTGTTTTGTTGTTGATGTAATTTCCGCAATCTTTTTCTGCATATCCGCCTGTTTTTCCATTCGCCTAATCATCTCATCATATCCTGCAACTCCTTTATCAACAATCACAGAAAGTGGCCTTGCTGCCTCCATCCCGAAAAGTTTACCCAGTACCATAATCTTTTCTTGTGGGTTAAGAGCCTTTAATTTCTCCAGTTCTGCAATCATTCCACGAATTCCCTTAAACTGCCCCTCCTTTGTAAAAAATTCCAGTTTTATCCCTTTGGCATCAAGCAAGTCTCCTACAAGCTCTTTCATTTTTTTAGATTCAAGTTTATGCGAAACCTCTGCCATTCTCTGTAAGGCTTGAGCGAGAGATGTTCCTGCGACTGAGCCCTCTATTGCATTTGTAGCCATAACGCCGATTACTGCAGAAATCTCCTTCGCTGCCTGCACCCCCTGAAGATTTAAAGTTTTTAAAGATGGCGCAAGATATCTAATTGTATATGCAAGATCTCCAATTTCAATGCCTGCTGCAAATTTTCCTCTTTGCAGTATATCCATGAACTGTATCATATCCTTTTCAGCAACTCCGAGAGCCTCCTGAAATTTTGCTACATATGTAGCAGCCTCTTTGTATGGCAACTTCATGAGCACTGCAAACTTTGCAGCAGCTTCTCCAACTCCTCCAAGTATGTATTTTGTCTGAACTCCTTGCTCTCTCAAGGCGATAAACATCTCAATCATATCTTTTGTTGATCCAGGTAACTCTGTGCCAAGTTTCTCAGCCAGCTTATTTAGTTCCTCATACTCTTTTCCAACTGCTCCTGTTTCATCCATAAGTGTTGTTTTTAAAAATGCCTGAGCTTCTTCAAGGTCTGCGAAAGTAGAAATCGCTTTCTGAATTGCACCTGTCATTACTGCTCCTGCAGCCATGCTTTTTAACCCCATAGACTGCATTTTATCGCCAATTTCTTTAAATCTATCTTCAAGCCTCTTAAGGTGTGCAATGGAGGTGTTCGTCATCTGTCCAATCACAGATGACGCTTTATCTATAGCGCTTAATACAATTCCTATTGTAAAAAGGTCAGCCATTTTGGTATCCTTTAGTTATGCTACATTTTTTATTGGCATTTTTTCTTTTCATTTTTGCCTCTGCCTTTTTTCTTGCCTCCATAACTCTGGGGCTGTATTGCATCTATCTTTTTTTAAAACACCTCAAAAACAGAAAGAAAACAGACAAAGAAATTCACAGGTTAAATAAAAAATATTTAAAGGGCAGACTCTCTCATCTGCCCTGATTCATATTCTGCCAAATAATAAGACTTTTCTACCCAGAAGCATAATTCATCTATGCTCATTTCTTTGATTTCACTAATTCCCCATCCTGTGTATTTTGAAAGCCCGATGATTGATTCTGCTGTGGGGAGAAAAAATTTCCGTATGCTTCTACAAAAGCAGACTGAATTTGTAGAACCTCCCCAAGATCCATCTCATATATGTCTTCCATTGTAACTTTTTTGCCGTCAACTTCAACAACTTCTGTAATCAATGCCCAGAGGACCTCTCCTGGAGTATTTGATTTCATCTGAGCATTTATCAAATGTTTACCTTTCCCACGATATATAACAACCTTTTTACCTGAAACCTCTATCTCCCTTAGAACTTCCATCTGTCCTCCTATACGCCGAGCGTTTCTCTAACTTCTGCAAGTAAATCTTTGCCAGCAACCCTGTAAATATAATTATATTTGTCTATCTCCAATATCTCTTCCCCATCAATTTCAATTTTTAGATAGTTAGCTTCATACTCAATATCGCTTGTTTCATCTGAACCCTGCTTGAAAGTTAAAAGCTTCACCTTGTTAAAGAATCCCTTGATAGAAACCTTAATTGGGAAATATCCAATCTTGCCTGTCTGAGTGTTGTATTTTTGCATTGCAGCCCTAATGTCTAAAAGAGGAGAATAGGAGGAATCAAAAAGCACTTTTAACGCCTCTTTGTCCACAGATTTAAACTTGATGGTTCCTTTAAGTTTGTCAATATGCCCAATTAGCGGAACCTCCATGCCTCCAGCAACTCCCATAACCTGCATATCTACAACCTTATGGCTTATCTCGGGGATTGTTATATCAGCCTTACCAAGCCAGTTTGCTCCATCAACATATACATTTGCATCATTTAATACATTTGGATATTCCATCATTTACCTCCTTATTGCCCAAATAAATTATTAAAGTATGTAACATCCACTTCAAGTATATATTCAATTGTTTCAGCAGGTGACGGGGCAAGGTATGTTATGTAAAATCTTATGATTCCGTTTGCAAGATCTGTAAGTGGATTGTCCTCTTTTCTAAAGTATACCTTTGCTCCTATCAAGAAGCTCCTGCCAACAAGCCCGTTGAGCCAGATGTTTACAGTTGTAACTACTGACTCTATCAAACGCTTGTTCATCGGGTCGTCTACTTTTTGCCATGTCAGCAACACAAGATTATTCTCAATCCAGTTTGCCATTCTTCTACATGGAATAAATGCATCTTTTATATCTGTTACTTTCGGGAATGCAGCTGTCCTATTACCCCAAAGCTTCCAGCCAGAAATAAACCTGAAAACTGTGCAAAGTCCCTGCTCATTTAGATAATTAGCTTCCTGGATTGTTAGAAGTTTTTCAGGTGCATCAATTCGCAACTCCTTATTAGATGGGCTTTCGTATGGAACTCCTGTATTTTTTTCATCTACCTTAGCGGTCAATCCAGCAGCATGAGCACTTAGCCAGTTCCTTATTCCTGCATACTTACCATGAGGCCAGAATATTACCGCATGAGGAGAGCCATAGTTGTCTTTAAATGTTTTCGCATCAGTTGGCAGTGTTACATCTGCAGGCACATCAATATACGCCATTGCCTTAAAGTGATTGTTAACCTTTTCAGCCTTTGCAATCATTGCATTTGCAACTGATTCATTATGACTGTATCCCGGTGCAAGAACAATTCCTACGACTTTCCCAAAACTTGAAAAAACTTCTTCAATCGTTTCAAGCCCCGTCCTTTTGCCTGTCTGAGAATTATATCCACCGATGATGTCTGTTGAAGTTACTTTTGTAGGGTCAGGGTTTTCTTCTGTTTTATGAACATCAGGATCAAACACATTAACGAAGATTGCAGGGGACATAGCATACAATGTGAAATATATCCTTGCAAACTGAGAAAGACTGTAATTTGCTTCTGACTGTCCTTCAGGAACTTCACCAAAAGTCTGTATATAATCTTTGTAGCTAAAAATCAGCTTTGGCTCATTGATTGGCTTTTGTCCTGTAAGTGTTTGAACTGGTGCAACTCCAACAACAAAGGGAAGAGCGCTGTCGCAGGTCCTCACTCCCAAAATTTTAGTATCAAGCTCCTGAATATATACGCCATGCTGAAATGCCATATTACACCTCCACTAACTCTTTGTTTTTAACTAAAAACCTAACTTGTTCACAATCGGGAAGATTTACATATACTGTATTTGGAATTAGTTGATACAAAACCCCATCATGCTTGAAATGGTTTATAGTTTTTCCCACATATCTAAGCGGCGGAACTTTCTTCTCCTGAGTTACTACTGCATCTTCCTGAACATTTTTCTCTTGAATAGATTCTTCCTGAATTTTTTCCTGTTTTTCCTTTTTAGGCATTTAACACCTCCACGTATGGTAAAAATATATGTAAGTCAAAATTTTCTTCATAAATATACGGTTTTTTCCCTTCCTCCTCATTCTTAAAGAACTGCCTTTGCCCTTTTGATTTTCCCACTACTGTTATGCCATATCCATCAACAGTTGTAATTGAAAATGGTCTTTCAAAAAGCCTATTCAGCTTAAAAGATGATTCAATCACTTTATCAAGAAAAACATCAGGTCCATCGCCCATCGCAGTCAAAGTTAATAGACAATCCATCCTGAGCGTGCAAAGCCTTTCTGTCTCATGTCCTGTCAAATCTCCCACCCCTTCAAACTCAAAGCCCATAAACATTACCCTTATATGAGGCTCAAAAAGAGTTACAGGTTGAGGCTCTACAAAAACTCCTAATCCTGTTTTTTCTTTCAGGAAATCAGAAAGAACATATTTTATTAGCCCTGCATATCCAGAATCTCTTATGCTTATTTCTTTCTCAGCCATTTCTGGACCTTGTCCTTTATCACATTTATGTCTGTAACATCTACATATAAATATTTTCTTGATGGAATTGTTACCTTATCTTTCAAAATATAAAGAACCTGCGGGATTCCCTTTCTATCTGCGAACAATATTGCATTGCCCGAGCGTGATTTCCATATCCTGTATCCTGCCTGTTTCATGCTTTTTATTGCAGCAGAAGGACTTCCTCCATACTGACGCAGAAGCTTTCTTGCATTCCATCCTGCAGGAATCCAGAGTTTTTTTGCCTTTTTAGGCTTGATAGTTCCTCCAAGCTGTTGAATCCTTCCGTAGATTACATTTGTGCCAACTGTAACCTTTGTCTCCTCTGCTTTATGTGAAATTGAACTAAGAAGTCTTCCCGTATCTCTTAATGTCAAACCAGACTTTTTATACGATTGTGTTAAAGGTGCATTTTGTGGAGAAATTCCAGAGCGTATTTTCCTTTGTGTTGATGAAACCATATACTGCCCAAGCTCCTCAAAAAAATGCCTTGTAAAAATCTGTTTTGGCAAATCCTTTATTTTTGCAAACTCGGTTAGATCAATTTTGCATTGTATCATTCTTTAAATCCTCTCCAGTTGTCGGAACCTTTTACAACCTGAGCAACAGGTTGTCCCTTTGGAGTGTATCCCTCCCCTTCAATGCTACTTCCAAACTTAGCCCTGAGTAGTTCAACTGCATCCTTTGCCTTGTCTCTTGCAATTTCTTCGTTTTCGGCATAACTGTATAGTTCATATAGCGTCCTTTTAATGAGAGACTGTTTTATAGCTTCATCATTGAGGTCTACTTCAACCCCGTAAGTCCTCAGTTTTGCCTTAAGCCATGTGTTTGCTTTTTGCAAAGCCCTTTCTATTGCAGAATCCCCTTCCTCTCCAACAATTGCCTCAAGATTGTATGATTTTATCTCCTGTTTAATTTCCTCAATCATGGCTCAGGGTAGGTGTTGCACAACATTGTGCAACACCCTGAAAGCCTCCAGAATCGTTTTTTGTTTCAAACCCTATAAAAGGATAGGGGGCAACCATGAAAACGCCTTTTAGGCGATTTAAACGAATGCTTATGATGTTACAGTTGCCCAGCATATTGCATCAACCACTGGAACTGGCAAAGGCTTTGATTTACCTACTATCTCAACTCCGCTTGGATTTTTCTTTGTATCAGGAGTAGCAAAGAAAGGCATAGCAACAAGTCCAGCTTCTATATCATCAATTGCGCAGTAATAAAGCGTATGTGAAGCGTCAAGGCTTACAGCGCATATTTTGTCAGGAGGAACTGCATATTTAGTCTGCCCTGTTGTTAAATCAATGTATTTAGAGTTCATAAGCTCAATTGTAAAACCAGCCAGCATAATATTTTTCTCAGTAATCTGTGCAGATATTTTGCTTTCAACAGTAGTATTAAGCACAAGATTGGCTAAAGAAGAAAAAGCCTTTGACCCTGCCAGAAAAGCAATATTGCTGTATCCACCCTCAGAGATTGCCTCTGATATGCCAATCAGGTCTTCAAGAATTCCCGAAAGATTTTTATTGCTGTTATTCCAAACTGTGTCTATGGTATAGGATAGAGTGCTACCAAAATTAACCGTATATGTATCAAGCCCTGTAGCTGTTTTCATTGGATATGAAATCTCACCTGTCAAACTCTGAGCTGATAGTGCTTCTGTTGTCTTTCTGATAATTCTACGCAAAAAGTCTATTTTATCGTTAATATGCTCCTGTATCCCTTTATCACTCAGAAGCTTCATATCGTTTAGCTCTTTTGCAGAAAGAAATGTTGATATTTCAATTGGTTGTGGCTCAATGTATGTTATTCCTCCTGTGTCTCCCTCAACTGCAACAGCTACGCTTCCTCTACGAACAACAGGCACATTTTTTACAACCCTTTTAATCTCAGAGAAACCTAAAACCGGGAACTGATGTTGCCTCCGTGATGCCTCTGGATACACTTTATCCATAACTGGAGAACTCAGTGGTGGGAGCATTTCTAATGTGTCTGCGATTGCCTTTGGGGTGAAATATTGCCTTAAATTAATATCAAACATCTTTTACCTCCTCTTATATGGCATAAATATTATTCAATCTTGCTATATCTGATTGCGAAGCAGATGTAACTGTATTGCCTGCTTTGACAAGTAAATTTGCACCAACAACACAACCATGAATTAAAACATTTCCTGCGGTCTCTTTTGTTGTATCAATATCAGTTGTTAGCACTCCAACAGGCCTGTTGGCGTATGCTACTTTTACTGCAACGCCATTTGCCGGTGCACTGCTGAATGTGACAGAGATTTCTCCAGTTTCATAATTTATTGTTCCTGAAATGCCAGTGCCATAAATTCTTCCACATCTGTCATCATAACCAGTTACTGTCCCCGCTGTAACAACAGCACTTTTTGAAGCAACTGGATAGTCTGTTAATGTTCCAGAAAATGTTTTAGTTAAACCATCGCCTGTACCGATTGTTTGTCTGTTATCTACTTGCTCGCTTACATATTCATATTTCGCATATGGGACCACCTTGCCAGCTGAGTTATAAGCTACAATTTGTCCTGCCTGTAAGATCCCCTGATTTTCCTTTATCGCTTGAGTTACGACCACTGCTGGATGACTGGTATCTATAATCTGTTTACCCTCAAATGTTTGTTTCCCAAGTACTGCATCAAATGCCATTTTTGCCCTCCTATACTTTTGATGTTAATTTGCGGGCATCTATGCCCTCATCCTTAGCATTATCTCTCATATCAACTTCTCCTGTTTTAACTGGAAGAGGAATTGCTTTAAAAACCTCAATTAATAATTCAATCGCTGAAAGTTTCCTCTTGCCCTGCTCATCAGAAAGCTCAATTGTTTCTTCATAAGGCAAAACATCAGCAAGGCTTAACACAAGCTCATGTTTTGCCACTGGAACTTTCCCTGCTATTGCTTCTTTTAAAGCCTGCTTTTTAACAGTGAGAACTTCCTGCTGTAGCTTTCTGATGATTTCATCCTTTTGCTTTAATGCTTCATCTGACATATTCTCCTCCTGTTTTTTCTGTAATTTTTCAATTTTAGGCTCTACTTTTTTCTTAATCTCCTCAGGTATATTTACCCCTCTTGCTCCGTGTAAATACGCAAGTGCAGAAGATAAGGCTTTAGTAACTATCACTGGTTTGTCATTAACTATATCAACGACTAAAAATTTATATGCAGATTTGTTTTCAGGATTCTCTTCTGGATCCTGATAAAGACAATATGCTTTAAGCCCTTCAATTCCGTATTTTTCAAATACTCTTTTTCTTGCTGATGAAACATCCCATTGTCTGTCAACAACATCAAGAGTTTCAATTGGTGGGGGTGAAGGATCTTCAAAGTTAAAAGTCCATGTCTCGCTACAATCAGACATTTCAATGCTCTTGAATACTTTTAAGTCTTTTATTTTTGGCGGGACTGCGCCAAGCAAAGCCACATGGTGCAGATACTTTTTACCTTCAGGGAGCTTCCTAATTCCTACCGACCATTTTTTGTATAAACCTGCATCAAATGCCTCTTTAACTAAGTCATTAAGTTCAACCTCTCCAATTACTGAGCCATTCTGCTTCTGAACTTTTTTGACCCAGCCCACAGCTGGCATATAATCTGCAAGAGAATGTCCTATTGTTATAGGGACTTCACCTTGAAAATTTTGGATCAACTCATCAAGGTCTTTTTCTGTTATTTCAGTATCTCCAAATTTGCCTGTTTTAACAAGTTCAATTTGCATAGCAATCTCCTTGTTTTTTATAGAATAAAAATTATACAAATAAGTGGTTGTAAAATCTGATAAATTAAAAAGAGGGATAATTAAAAAGCATCTTCAAAAGCTTCTGAGAGCCTGCGTGCTCGTTCTAACTCTTCTTCAGAGTGAAAGATGTCGCCTATAAGCATCTGTAAAATCTGAAATTTATACTCCCTGTCGCTAATACTTTTAAAATACTCCTTTGCCTTAGCCAAATCCCCACGATGAACATATAAGCGAAACAGGTCCGCTAAGGCTCCGTCTTCTGACATCCATCTTAAATATTCCCCTTTATCGTCATCAAATCCTAATATTCTTTTTTCCTCTTCTGTTAAATTGTGATCATGCACTGTTTCTTTTATCATTGGCAAGGCTCACCTCCAATTCTTCTTTAAATTGTTTTTCTGAAATATATAAATATTTTAATATTTTCTTCACTCTTTCCTCAGGCAGTTTAGCCTTTTTTGCTATCAAGGCTACCACTTTCTCAAACAAAGTACCATAATCTTCAAAGAGCATCTTCTCAAGTTCTTTCACTATCTTTCCCTCCTTAAAGCCAACCCTGCTAAGTAAATGCCTAAAGTTTTTCACCATCAATCTATAGCCGTAACCCTTCTGCAAAATCTCTTCCTTGTGCCTTGCCTCAGCTCCAATCTTTTTTAAAAAATCTTCGTATGTATGCCTTGAAACAAGCTGATTAATCGTCTCCATAAGATACATCTGCGGGCTTTTCTGTAAAAATTTAACATACCTTTTCACCCTGTTGTGATTTATTTCATGCCATAATGCTTCTATAGCATATTCTTCGTCAAATGTCAAGGGCAGTTTGTTTTTAATTTTATTGAATGCCCTGACAAGATCCTTAGCCGGCAAAAATGAACCATAGGGAAGTCTTGATATATAAAATATTCCATTTATAGGATTAGTTGCCATAAAATATTTTTCTTTTGTTTCCCTTAGCCCTGCAAACCCAGACCTGAAATATTCTTTGTATGTCTCTGAAAAATCTTTCAAATACTTTTCAACATCTGATAAAGAGTTGTATTCATATTTATTTATTAATAAGTCTTGCTTCTGTTTGGAAAGCTTAGGCATTTTAATATGTTTCAGGTCAAGCCCAAGCTCCTCAGCGGCCTTCTTTATATCATCATAAATTCCGTATTTCTTTGCCCGTTCTATCATCTGAGGGGTTAGTTTCCAATAAGCCCCGCTATCAAGTGGATATACTCCAAAGCCCTTAAGTGGTATATCCTGCGGCAGTTCCCCTGTGACTTTTAATCCCAAGCCTTCATACTCTTCTTTGTGCACAGCCCTTACTGTGGACCTGCAATTAAAGTGCAGAGGAGGCCAGTTTGTGCTCCAGAAAGGGTCATTTGAAGGTCTAATAATTCCTGAGCGAGCCCTGCAGGTAGGAGTTTGCCTTGCATCTGTAATTCCCACAAACTCATAGTATGTTGGGGGAGCTTTCCTGAACTGATAAGCCCTGCCTGCGTTATATGCGGACTGTATGTTTGTCCTGAAAACTGTTTCCCAATACCAGGGATTACTTCTATGAAATCCTGCTCTTTTTAACAATTCATCTTTCCCTGTCTCTTGCCAAAATTCCTGCAATGTTTTACCTCCCTTAAGAGCTTTTAAAACCCTCACTCTGACGGATTCAATAGCATCAAGCTCTGTCAGTCTTCCTACTACAAAAGCTCTGAATCTCAGCTTTGGCTCAAGCTCTTCCCATTCTTTTTTTGTCATAGGGATTCGCATTAAAAATAATTTTTCTGCTTCTTCAAAACTTAATGCCTCAGGTATTATCTCGCCTATATCTTCAAACTCTATCCCGGAGTCTGCATGGTCCATGCCCAGCAGGAAAGCGAGCACAAGAATATCTCTTGTCTGTTTTATGAGTTGACTTCTTGTTGTTGCGGGAAATTCTAAACCTTTATCCTGGAATTTTTTAAGAGACTCCTCAGTAAGATTTAACCCTGACTCGATAAGCTGTAAGATCCTGTTTTTCGCTGATTCTACTGCTACATCAAGTTCTTGAGCCTTGAATATCTCATCTATGAGATGTTGAGGAATTTCCGTTTTTTTTTATCTATATCTGCAAAAAGCATTGACGATTGATGTTTTTCAGCCTTAGGGGTTACAAAGGCATCACCGGGATTATCTGGCTCGGGTATGTTATACTCACGATATAAAACCTTTTTAGATACAGGGACTCCAAGCTCTATTGCTTCCTTCAATAAACTCCAATCTGCATATTCATCTATATCAAAAGTAATAGCTGCAGAAACATCTTTCCCGAAATTTAGCTCGCATATATATCTTATTAGCGTATTAGATAATGTATGACCAAGCGAGACAGCATCCTGCTTTGCTATTGACTGAAACATTCTTTCATGAACTTCTGCCTGTGCCCTTGTTCCATATTGCCCCTCAGCTGATGCAAGAGACTGTCCAGTCAAAGCATATGCTATCTGATCATCGCAAGCCTCAATGAGTGTTTTAAAAGACTCTAAAGAGCCTTTTACCTCAAGAGTTGTTACTTCTTTTATATTCCCCAATGCTACTGCTGCATCAGACTGTATTGAAGAGAGAGCTTCCGCAAGATCTCTTGCCCTTTGCCTTGCCTGCTGTTCATCTTCACTTTCAAAAATAGCAAGCACGGTTGGAACACCAAACTTTTCTGCTGCTGTCATCCAGAACCTCCACCCTGCGTGTTTAAACATCACAGGCCAGTAACACTGCTTCAAAACCGATGCCCCATAGGGACTTTCAATTCCTCCATGTCTATGCACTATAAATTTGTATTCAGTATCAAGCCTTTTTCTTGCACCATCCTGAAGAATATATAAATTCCCCTGATAATCAAAGCTAAACCTTTCAGGATCTCTAAGTTTAAGCTGAGCGGGGATATATTTACCATCCTTCATCTGCCAGATTATTTCAGTAACAGAAAAGCCAAATTCTAATGCGCTCAGAATGTTTTTGCACGACTCTTTTATGTTTATAGCACCTAAAAGTTCATATAAGAAATCTATTACTTTCTGTTCATTAGAAACAATTGAGTAGCTTCTGTCTAATGCCATAGATTTTCTCAACTCAAGCAGTGAAAAAACTCTTGGGTCAAGAAGCATTTTTTTGTAAAGTCCTAAATTTTCACCTCTTTCCCTTAGAATCTCATCAGGATTAGGCATATAATCAAAAAAGGTCATTATTCTCTGAAAAGGGCTTGCTACTTCTGCTGTTAAATCTTTATTTATAGCCATGCTGTTCTCCTATACAAATTATTGCCTCTTAAAATATGCCCTGTATGTCTATATATTCCAAGAGGGACTGCAACGGGCTGAGCGATTCTTTTGCTTATTGCTTCTGATACAGCCATCTCAAGAGCATCTGGCAAGTCATCATGCCCACGAGGAAACTCCTCAAGTTGTTGCAAAAGGAGGCTCTGCGTCCTCTTAAAAATGATAATCCCAGCTTCAACCAAGGGACTAAGCTTACTTATCCTGAGTTCCTTGTTCACCGTGTGCTTTATGCCCCTAACCGGCAAAACAATCCCTTCCCTTAAAGCCTCACGCAGAAGCTGGTTTTTATATATCTCCTGGAATGTTTGAGTTTCAAAAAGAATTTTATCGGGTCTCCAGGCTATATATTTGTCGGCAATTCTTCTAATCAAAACTAAGTCTGAAATCTTTTCTCCCTCTGCATCAAGCACATAAACTTGCCCATTAGTGGTAATTCCAACAACAACAATTGCTGAATAGTCCCCAGTAGCTTTACCGACTGCTGGGTCAACTGCCATAACTACCCTTTCAAACCGTATATTCCTTAGCTCTGATTGTTCATAGAACTGAAACCACTCAGACTTAAACTTCCGCTCTTCCTCAGCAATTGGCTCGTTCATCCATTCAGTAGCAAAAACGAAACTACCAAGCTGTTCTCTCTTTTTCTCTATATCCTCTAAGCTCCAACGCTCTGCCCAAAGGGGCTTTCCTTCGGGAGTTATTGCCGAAAAAACAACCCCCACCCAGTCTTTTAATGTTTCTGTTTCTATCTCCTTAAGCAACCTTGAAGGCAGGTCATCTGGATGAAGGATCGTATTCACAATTATGACCTTTGCCCCCTTCCCAAGGTTCATAACTACTCGCTTAAACCATCTATAAACCTTGTCCCTGCTGACTTTACTTTCAACCTCCTGGTCCTTGAGCAGGTCATCGCAGATGATATGAGTTGGCCTCTTGTACCTATCTTTAATACCTCTTGCAGACTGTCCAGCGCCAAGAGCAGCAATTGCATTGCCGTTCTTAAGCGTAATCTTTCGCCCCGTCCATATCTCACCTTTTAAGCTCCCAAAATCCTCTAAGATCCTCTCGTTATGCTCAAGCTCAAACCTTATGCTTTCAAGGATATCCCTTGCACTATCAGAGCTTGCAGAAACGATCACCGGGAAAATATTTTGCTTTGTCAGCACAAGCCATAAAGGAAAAGCTTGAGCCATCCTCGTTGTTTTTCCGTGATCCCGGGGCTCAATATCTAAAAGCCCCTCAAACCGCCCTTCCCTGAGACAACTTCTTGCCTTTTCCTTGACATGCCGAGAAAGAATAGCGATATGCTCCCTTCTTACCTCTCCCGAGTTTATAACCTCTATTATCACCCGTTGATATTCAGCCATAGGCAGATTAAAAGCATGCGAGAGATAATACTGGCAGAAAAACCCAAAGTCCTGACTGGCTCTTTCTGCCCGTTCACGCCTCTCAATCTCTCCCGAAACATCAATCCTGCTTAAGACTTCCTTAAGTATACTCATTCTTTAACCTGCACATTACTGATGATCTCTTTTAGTTCCCCCAGAAATTCAGGCTCTTTTGAAAGCTCATCTGACAAGGCTTGCAATATCTCCTTTTTTGCTGCTTCAAACCCCTTCTGATAATCAAGTCTAAGCCTTGCAACCTTTACCTGAGCATCAGCAAGTCTTTGCACAGCCCTGATAAATTCATCTGCACTCTGGAAATCAAGCTCCTCTATTGTTTTTGTATACTCAAAAAGCTTGTGGGCAAGGAGCGATGAAGTAACCTCAATTACATCAGTATTTGGATTGTTTCTTACAGCATCAATCAGCACTTGTGCTTCTTCAATACTTTTGCGATATACCTCTGCAATTTCCTTTGATGACTTGAGTTTTCTTCTGATGCTTTCTCTTGATATATCATACCCTTCAGCCCTAAGGATTGCCTCAATATCTGCAATAGTCTTTTTTTCTTCCTCATATAAACGTATAATTCTGTCAAGTAGTCCATACAAATCTACTTTTGAACGCCTACTCATCTCTGTCCTCAATTGCAATTGCATCATCTTTAATCAGACCTTCAAGCAAATCAATACCTTGCGGTGTAAGTTTATACAAAACTTGCTTTTCATATCTCCAGACCGGATGTTCTTTCTCAACCTTTTCAATATATCCCTTATCAGTAAGATAGGCTATTGATTTTCTAATTGCTGTGTCTTTGTAGTCTCTGTAAAAAACTGAAATAATATCAAGCTCAAGAACCATTTTCGGATAAACTTTGTTAAGGAATTCAAGTATCATTCCACGCAAAGACGCATATCTCATTTTTTATCCCTCAGTTCATCATATCTTCCTTTAAGATAAAAAAATTCCTTCCTCAGTTCATCAATCTTCTCTGCAATTGCCCTTAAGTCTCCTCTCCAGCCTGAGATGTCCGAGAATATCTCTTCTTTCTTTGCATATTTTGTTGAAAGTTCGCATTCAACATTTTCAATTTTTGAAATTATTTTGTTGATCGTTTTCTCCATTCTGACTATCAAATATATCAAAAATGCGATTAAAGCTATTATTCCTCCCTGTTCTATATATTTAAATACTGCCCATTCCACTATTTGCAAACCTCTATTGCCTGCCTAAGCTTTTCATTTTCTTCTTTGCATTTGCCCCAGTTGTGTATGAGCTTTCTGAGTTTTTCTTCGTAACTGTCCTGCTTTTTTATTTCTTCATATTGAAAATGTTCTACCGGTGGAACTTCACACCTTATAGGAATTTGAGTCTCTATTGGAACATATTTAGTTGCACAGGCTGTAACAAAAAAGAAACATACAAAAAGAAATTTCTTCATTTCCCCCCCTTGTAGGCCTCCTCAATCTGCGCAAGCCTATCAAGCATTGCCTTTAAATTAGCACATGTATCAAGTCCTTCTTGAGGTTTTATTTGTTCATATTGTTCCTTGAGCCTGATTTTCTCTGTTTTTTTGATATAGTCCTTTAGCCTTATATTGTATTCAATTTTTATCTTTTCTATTGCTTGGGTAGTTTTCTGTAATGATTTAAGGCAAGTCTCAGCTGAATCTTGAGTTTGCTTTAGCTCAGACTTGCAAACTTTCATGTCTGCTTTTATATTGTTGGTTCGTATTGCCTGGATTTGCCATGCAATAGCAAATCCTGCAATCACAGCCACTATACTACGCCAGTATTTTAATATTCCAAGCAATATTTGTATCACAATATTATCCTGTATTCTTTATGCCCGCATCGTGGGCATTTAAAGCCCCATTTCTTAAACCAGCTCTTTGTAATGCTCATAATGAACCCGCATTTCTTACACTGTAGCAATATGTTTACCTCGCCCATTTTTCTGCCTTTTTGAAAATTTTGTATGGATACTCAATGTTTACCTTGCAAAAATCAAGTAAGCCATTTTTAAGTCTGCGAACTTTTCGCTTGCATTGCTCCTCAACCTTAGAAACATCACAGCTTCCAGCCCTTGCAATTTCCCTGTTTAGCAAACTTACTCCACCGTTATAGCCTCTGAAGGCATAATACCAACCCTCGCAATCCACCGCCCTATAACAAGCCCTGTCATAAAGTATCATTGCCCTTATGTTCCATTTAGGGTCATAAGGATTATAGGCAAATTCTCTCAGCTCAGGATATCTCTGATGAAGTTCTTTTGCTGTTTCAGGCATAATCTGCCCGAGACCCATTCCTCCGTCAAAGGCAGTGGCTCCCTCATTACAGCGAGACTCCTGCTCAATCTGCCCCATGAAATAATGAACTGGTGCGGACATGCCTATGTGATACCTTGCCTCACGGATCACTATAGGCATGTATTTTTTGCACCGCTCAATCATGTCACAGTCAGCAACCGAATAGCAGAATATTATTATGCAGGCTATAAGAACCGCTCTCATTCCCCTATTTAATCTCCGTAATTTTCGTTTTTAGTCTTGATTCAACAGCATCAACAAACTTTCTACATTTCAAGAAATGCTCTGGTGAATTACGAGCAATTAGATACATTGCTATAGCTCCTACAAGCAACCCAAAAAGAAACATTATTAACATAGAAAACACTTTCTTTCACCTCCTTCCTATAGCCCCAGCGTAAGGGCAAGGATAATAGCAGCATACAGAATGCCACGAAAAATAAGCACAGCTTTAAATTTTTCATTGTTCAGGATGTCCTCCGTTGCCCCAAATACAGGTTTAAAGAAAGAAATCCAGATCATCTCTGCAAGAGCAATCCCTGCGATAACCATCCCGATTTTATACAACACTATTTTGACCTGTTCAAGTCCTAAAAAGGAGGCAAAAATTATCACTCCAAAAAATGCTACTCCGAATCGCAAAAAATATTTTTTGAACTCTTTTAACATCACTGACCCTCCGAATATGGGCTTTCCCTTTTATTTTTCATACTATAAAAATAAATAAAAGATTTTTTTTTCTTTGTAAAACTTGATAAAAAGCGATATTTTAGTCAGGCATATTGAATGGGTGGCGTGATTCAAGATATTCAATGAGAGCAGGGGCTGGAATTCTCCACACCCCTGCTACTTTGGTAGCATCAAGTTCGCCAGAAAGTATCAAACGATAGACAGTCATGTAGTGAACACCTAACAACTCCGCAGCTTCATTTAATGTGAAAAATCTTTTATTTTCTGGCATAATGTTTCTTATAGAGCTTATCTCAAAGTTCATTTTTTAAAGCTGATCTGTGGAGGCTTTTCCTTAACTACAACATATTTCGCAATTTCTCCTCCCTTATCAGCATCCGTTGCAAATTCAATCAGCTTCGAAGTCCCTTCATATTTTGTTTTAATCCTCACCAAAGCTTCAAATTTATCTCCAAGAATTTTTCTTACTTCTTCAACATGCTCCTCTGGGATAATGCAATCATAACCAAATGTAACTTTGCATTCTATTCCTTCTTCTGTTATGAAAGTTACCGTACCTTCATCCTTAATATTATCTCTTGCAATATTAATTATATACCTCTTAAATTCTTCGTATATTTCCTTTAATGCTGATATTTCTATATTTGTTTTGCGTGCAGAGCGTATGATTTCAGCAAGTTTACTGTCAGCAATTTCATATGCTTTTTTCCCTTTTTTTACAGTTACCCTTTCAATATCTTCCTGCGGGTTTAATGCCTTTTTAATTTTTGAAGCCATCGTTGCCATCTTTGCCCTCCTATGAATTTTTCATTATGTCTTTCAAAATACAAACAGCAAGCTTTAATGCTGTGCATCTTTTTTGATTAAGACTGCAAAAGATACCACCATACTTTCTTTTACGATAGATACATAACATTTTAGTTCTCCTTTTTATTGTTTAAATTTTTGCCCTTCAAGGCTTAGCTGACCAAGATATTCAGGAAGCGGCAGTTTCTTAATTCTGCTAATAAGCATCAGGGTTTTCATTGCTCTGTTTTCCATTGTTTTGCAAAATTCCCGGATTTCCTCGGCAGTTTCTGCAATGTAATATCCTCTGTTTCGCCCAATCATGGCAGAACATATCGGGAACCCAAGCTCCCTTAATTCTGTAAGTATTTTGCGTATCCCCCTTGTAGATGTAATTTTGTCTTTGCACTCCCTTTCAAATACCTGCTCATACAAATCTTTCATTGAAATAGCGTTTTGCCTTCCATGATGTTTTTGAAGTATTAGGAGAGCTTTAAATGCCAAATTTTTATCCATATTTTTTTCTCCTTAAAAAGGTTCCTCTTTCCTTTGTATTGCCCTTACAAAGGCAAACACATCGGTTAGTTGTCTGTAACTTAGAAATCTCAAGTCATCAACCCCGAATTTTTTTCTTATGTAGCCCCGTATCCTTTTTTCCCATCCCATTCCCATTGTTGTTTCAGCAATTCTTGTTAGATTTCTAATTATTCCGTCTTTGTCTGGACCAAATTCGTTTATTGATGCTTTTTTCTTCGGAGAAAATCCAAGCCCGCATAACACCTGTAAAACTTTGTCAAGCTCTTGATGTGTCATGATTTTACAGCTGTCTTTACCTGTTGTCTCTTTGAGAATATACCTATACATGTAATCATTCAAATTTAGCTCTTTTTTAGCTATGTGTATTTTTGCAATCATTGCTTTGCGTGACCTGTCATTAACTGCAAGCATTTTTCCCTCCAGTTGTCAGAACTGGTTTTTCACAATCTTTTATCACGCTGTACACTACCAGCCTTCCTCTGTCAGTTTTAACCACTCCTACTTTTTTGATATATCCCGCCCGAGAAAGCACAGTAAAATAAGCTGATGCTACATGTCTTGTGCATCCTGCCATTTTTGCTATATCAGATGCAGTAAAACGCCTAAGATATCGCATAGCCTTCCATGCCTTATCTATCTGAAAATATTTTCCTTCGTAATACAACCCACCGCCTATTTCTTTAATTGCTCCTGTCTTTTTGGCATAATATATAGCCTGATAGCATGCCCTTGTTTTAAACCGTTGCCGTACCTGTTTCTCTGTAACTCCCGGGTTTTTTGCTATGTAGTCTTTTACTTTATCTGAAAGGCTACCCTTCATAGCTTCTGCACCATTTCTGCTGTAACTGTTACTGTTTCATTTGCTTTTAGCATTCCGTATACTGCATAGGCATCCCTGACTATGATTCTGAAATCACCCTGAGACCTTTTCCAGAGTGAGAGTGCTACATCAGGGTCAAGGTTTATTCCCATTGAAGCCTGATAATATGTTGATACATCTGCAACTGTTATAGGCTCAAATGTTACAACCTTTCTAACCCTGCTTTTTAATCTTCTTTCTTCGTCTAACTTTGAGGTTATAGTTTCTTCTCCAAGCAGAATTACAGGAACAAAGCATTTTTCATTTAAGCCTCTGAGCATTTCAATATGTCTTTTAGGCATTTTGTCTGACTCATCAATTAAGATTAGCCTCTTTTTATGCCTTGTTGTTTTTTCTATTTCTATCAATGAGTCATAGAAACTTCTGGGTCTGATTCCTGTTATTTCATAACAAATTTCTCTTGCAAGTTGTGGGATGCTCATACCGTCTACATATAAAACATAAACTGCCTGAGGATTTTGAACCGCATACCAGATAGCAGTTTTTGTTTTTCCCCTGCCAGCTCTTCCTGACACAATGCCGAAGGAGCTTGTAAGGTCAGATGAAAGCAATTCATCCGCAAGCCCCTTGAACTGAACTACATTATTCGTAAATATGAATACATCAGGAGTAAAGTGCATAGCAGTCTCTGGCAGAGTATATCCCTCTTCTTTCAGCTTATTAAGTATCCTAAGCTCAAGATTTCCACCATCCCCGTTATATTTCCCAGCCTTAATCCTGCTTACCGTGGAGCGATCTATTCCTGTTAATTGCTCCACTTTTGAAAGAGACAGCCCATAATAGTCCATTACTTTTGCTAACATGATTGTATCCTCCTTTCGTATTTATATAGTCTTCTGTAGTTTTCCCACCACATCCTTTCTCCGTCTTCCATTTTTGCCTCATATTTCCTCATATAAAGTTTTTCCTGTTCAGAAAGCTCAACTCCTTCCATTTCACAATCAACTAAATACTTGTATTTGTCTCTTTCTGAGGCAAAAATACCAGGTTTTATAAGTTGTCTTTTTTGCATACTTTCAAAGGAATTAATGCTTTTTGTCATCTCAACCCTGCGTTTTACTTCTTTTTCAAAGGATTCTCTGTCAAGTATTTGCTCTTCAGGCTTGCTTTGTTTTTTGCCTTTATGTTTAAGAATTGCCTTAGTCCTTGCTGAATATTCAATGACTCCAGGAACTGGCTGAGTCAGCCTCTTCCATTCTTCTCTTATCTGTGCTATCATTTTTCTTTTCTTTTTGATTAGTTCAGAAGTAAGCTCAGGATTTTTCATGCTTGATATAGGAACCTGAACAAGCTGAACAATTTTCCCATCAGGACGGATTGCATAGATGGATTCTCTATCATACAAGTCATATCTGACTTCAATCTTTGTTTTATCTGCTATATCCCATAGTCCGTTCTCAAGGCTCTCTCCTTCATATAAAATCCCATCAAGCAAAATTCTTCCTCTGTTTACTGACCTTGTTGTTCTTGCCATAAGTATGAAGTCTATTTCATGCTCAATTATCATAGAGGGGACAAATCCTTCTTCTTTTACAGCTTTAATGAGTTCCTGATACGGAGATTGTTTCAAAGCATAGTGTTTTCTCTCAGAATAAATCTCAACTGCTTTGAAAAGTTTTAGCAGAAATTCTTCATATGTCAGAAGGCTTCCTTCTTCAAGAAGCTTTTTTAGCCTGCTATCCGACAATGCCTTTTCTTCTGATGTTGAGCGTAAGTCTTTTATAAGTCCTGGAGTCCCTATCTCAACAAGAATATCTTCAATTGTTCTGAAAAATCTCTCTATAAGCTTCGCCTTTGCGTTGTATGGTCTTGCATATCTATGCCATGCTTCTTTGGTGGGAACTACATTGACTACTTCGCCGTCTCCTGACTCTATAGCATATCCGTCCTGAGTTTTATACAGTTCTGATATGTCTTGCTCCTTCATGCCATAGGTGTTTAGCTCCTGTACTATGTTGTTGAAATATTTTGATACCTCAGGCTTGCCATTATCAGTATATGCAACCTTGAATTTTCCGAATTTTTTTAGCCCCATTCTCAGGGCAAGTCCCATTAAGTATGAGTTATATCTGTCAGTCACTGCCATGCCATATACATTTCTTGTTCTTAAATCTATCCAGAAATAACCCTCTGGTCTGAAAACCTTGCCCGTTTCTTCATCTTGAACAAAGAAGTCAAACCTATGCTGGTCTCCAACTATACATTCAAAAGGAGCAAGGTCATCATACTGCCTGACTATATAGAAAACATTATCAAGTGCCCTTATGCCTCCTTTTGCATATCTCTCTAAAAGAGGATTAAGTTTATCCAAATATTCATACGCAGATGATTTGCTTCCAACTGACCAGCCTCTTTTTTCTGCTTCCGCTATAACTGCATCATAGGCTTTCTTTTTTACCCCGCTTCCCCCTTCTTTTAACATCTTTAAGTAAACACCTTGCATAAAAGAAAGAGCAGGTTGAGACCACTTTTTTAATACAGCCTTTGAGCCTGAATTGACTAACCCTGTTATACCTTTATTTTTATATATGAATATCTTTTTGTAGAGAGCCTGAACAGTTATCCCTGCAGATTCTGCACATTTTGCTATCCAGTGAGACTTTTTTACTCCCTGCGGTGGATTCATTGCTCTTTGTATCAGTTCTATGTCTTTCTGCTTTTTCGTAACATTCAAGATTGTTTGCATCCCTGCCTCCTCTTTCGGAGTTTTTTGCCTTACAATTTCCCACTGTGCCTGTGCAGATAATTTCTCTACAAACTGTTCTGGCAAATTTACTGCTTCATTAATGTTTTCCTGAACCCACTTTATCTGTGCTTGAGCAGGAAGGCTTGAAAGAGCTATGCGATACTGCCTCCCGCCATTGCCATATGTTTCTATGACTTTAAAGCGACCTTTTTTGATGGCTTTTACAATTGCTGGTTGTGATATGCCAAGTATTTGTTCAACTTCTTTTCTTGCCAGCCAGATCTCATTTTCTTGGTTATAACCTTTTGGTGTTTTTGAGGTTATAACCCCTTCATTTTGGTTATAACCTTGGTTATAACCTTTGACTGAAAGGTTATAACCACCCCCGGAGGTAAAGGAGGTGAAAAAACCCTCCGGGGATGGCGGGGTGATGGTAGGCTTATCTTTCATCTTCGACTTCCTTTTTTATTTTCTCTATCTCTTTCTCTATCCTTTCCTTCTCTCTCATAAGCCTCATAAGCCTTAAATCCCTCATCTCTTCAGGAGCCAAAACCTCACAACCTATTGAATTTAAAAGAACTTTGAAAGGCTCAATAG
>Ga0315298_1002401_pt1 | contig 31820 bp, 26 predicted proteins | sample WHS_1_MG_FD_203077 | JGI IMG/M metagenome (GOLD analysis project Ga0315298, IMG submission 203077) | Extremophilic microbial mat communities from Washburn Hot Springs, YNP, Wyoming, USA - WHS_1_MG | ecosystem: Environmental > Aquatic > Thermal springs > Hot (42-90C) | place: USA: Wyoming... | reverse complement strand
AAAACAGATATTTTGTCAAGTATTTTTTTCTTAATAATACTTTTCTTCGAACTGGAAAGATTTATGAAGAAGAATCTCAGCAGTAGAACTCGGGCAGATCAAAAGAAGACTTTTTCAGAGGTCTCTTAATCTCCCTCCAGGAGGTGCAAAAGGTTTAAACACTGAGTTATTCCAGTGTTTAGTTGGTGATGTTACTACGCTAATATAGAGATTAAAGGTTTTTGATCTGGAATAAGTGGGAAAGATAGTAGATATTACCGTAGCTCGTAGATTTAAGAAGTGAAATAGGATGATAATAGGAGAAATGCAAACCCTTTCTTAAAACTGAGGCTCTTTAAAGTTCAATGGAGAATTGTAGGCTTATTACTTATAAGGACTAAAAGAGTTTTCCAAATTTGCTACTTGATGCATATAACTATATTGGAATATTTAAATTAAATTATCGGTCTTTTTTAATAAAATAATTATTTCAATAAATATCCCCATTTTTCTCTCGTTTCATTCCGATATTTTATATCAGGACCAATTGGCTTTGGAAATTGATGTCGCCAAGCCCATGGTTTAGTAGCATTTATGATCATACGAGAATTATAGAATTCTCCCTTCTCTTTTCTCTCTGGAGGTATCAAAGGATCCAAAGGTCCACTCCATGCTCTATGAATAATATCAATATTTGTAGCAGGATCACACCTTGTAAGTATCGCCCAAATGAGTTCTTCTAAATTACTTATATCTATATCATCATCTGTTACAACAACAACTCTTCCAAGATAGGCTCCAGCAGGAAGTTGTGAGGCAAGATGACCAGCTTGAGCTGAATGCCCCTCGTACATCTGCTCAATAGCAACAGAAATTAATAATCGACATCCTCCAACTCCATGGCAGAAAACGGATTTTACTCCTGGAACACCAGATCGACGAAGATCGTTAAGTAACATAGCTGATTTTAAATATTGTCTATATCTATCTGCCTCATATGGAGGTCTATTAGGAGGAATCCCAAGAATTATAGGATTGTTTCTGTAATAGATTGCCTCAACCTCGACAAATGGCTCTTCTCTGCTTCCAGAGGCATAATAACCTGTCCATTCACCAAAAGGACCCTCGAGTGCTTTTTTTTCAGGATATGAGTAACCCACCAGAACTAACTCTGCCTCTGCGGGGATAGGAAGGCTTGTAACGGGATCTATTATTACTCGGAATGATTCATCTCGTAACCCTCCTGCCCAGTCGTATTCAGAAATTCCCCAAGGTACCTCAAGACTTCCTACCATCATTAATAGAGGATCTCCACCAAGAACAATTGCAACAGGGCATGGCTTACCTCTTGCGAAATATTTTTCCCGATGAAGCCAGCCATGATGACCAGGTGAAACATAAAAACCCACCTGATTCTTAGACTGTAGCATCACTCTGTAAGTCCCAAGGTTTATCCATCCATCTTCAGGATCACGGGTAATTATATAGCATCCTGTTCCTATATATCTTCCTCCATCTTCTAAATGCCAGATGGGAGCTGGAAATCTGAATAAATCTACTTCATTACCTTTTAATATATTTTCCATTACAGGTCCATCTTTTACTAAAATTGGACTTTTCAGTTTAAGATTTTCCAATTTCTTAGCAATAATATCTATTAAGGATAGACTGCTTATATTTGGATCTAATCCCAGAGTATGTGCTATTCTACTTCTTTTCCCATTTGTATTGAGAAGAATTCTAAAACCCTTTTGATAACCCGGAATTTCATCCATAAGTACCGCAGGAGCATCTTCTGTATGGGAAAGCATTTCGGCAATCCTACCTGCATCCTCCTCAACATTTGCTCCTTTAACGTTTTTCAATTCTCCCATTTCCTCAACCTGAACAAGCCATTCTCTTAAATTTTTATAAGTTGCAGGCATTTCCTTTCCCCTTTCTTAATTAAGATTAATTTTTCATAAATTTTTTATAAAAAAATAACCTTCTCCCCCAAATCCCTAAAAGGCTAATTCCTAATCCAATAATTGTTGTAAAAATATTTGTTGGGCCAATTAAAATCAATCCACCCAATAAAACTAAAATTCTCTCTAACCATAATAAGTTAATATCAAAATACCCCCTTAAGCCTGATGCTACAAAAATACTACCCAAAAGTGCAGTTATTATTGAAGCAATAATTTCTCCTACTTCTCCTTGTAAAAGGAGTGGTTTGTTATATACAAAGGCAATGGGTATTATAAATGCTGATATACCTAAACGTATTGCCTCCCATCCTGTCTCCCATATTTTACTTCCGCTTATTCCACATGCTACATAAACCGCAAGGCAAACAGGTGGCGTAAAAAAAGAAGCAAGGCCCCAATAGATTACATAAAGATGCGCAATCTCAATAGGAACACCAATTATTACAAGTGCAGGAGCAGCAAGAATTGTTAATGTAATATAACAAGGTATTGAGTCGAGTCCCATTCCTAATATAAGGCTTGAGAAACCGATAATTAATAAAGCGGGCAGTAGACGACCATAACTTAGATCCACCATAAAACGTGAAAATTTTATTCCCAAACCACTCAATTCGAGCGAACTTACTAACATTCCAACCGAGGCAGTAATTATTGCTACTGTAAGCCAACTCTTTACTGCCTCTATCAATGCCCGCCAGATTCGTCCGGGTATTAAATAATTATTTTTATCCCTTGATAGAAAACTAACGCCGACTAAAAAAGGAATAGAAATTATTACAGCCATCTCTGGAGGATATCTTTTCCAAATAAGAAAATATACAAGTACAAATAGTGGAATAAAATAAAACCAACCTTGTTTTATAACACTAAAAATGGATGGAAGCTCCATACGTGGTAAGCCTTTAAGTCCATTTTTCTTAGCTTCCAGATGTATAGAAATAAACAATATTAAATAATATAAAATGGCTGGAATAAAAGCCATCCTTACAATCTTTGAATAAGGGATATTTAACCACTCAGCCATTATAAAGACTATCGCACCCATTACGGGGGGCATAAATTGCCCTCCTGTTGACGCAACAGCCTCAACTGCTCCAGCAAATTTTGCTGAATATCCTGTCTTCTTCATAAGGGGAATTGTAAATGATCCTGTTGTTGCTACATTTGCAGAAGGTGAACCTGAAATCATTCCAAAAAATCCACTCGCCAAAATCGCAACCTTAGCAGGCCCTCCAGCAGCCCATCCAGCAAGTGAAAGAGCAATCCTGATCATCCACTCCCCTGCACCAGCTTTTTCTAATAATTGGCCAAAAATAATAAAAGAAATAAGGATTGTTGTTGCAACTCCCAAAGGAATGCCAAATATTCCTGCTCCACCTGCATAAAAACTATATGTTAAACGATCGAGGCTATATCCTTTTCCATAAAGAATTCCTGGTAAATAATTTTGAAATAATGTTATACATAAAAAAAATAAAATCAAAAGTGGTAAGACTGCTCCAGAAACCCTTCGAGTTGCTTCAAGAAGTGAGATCGCTGACAAAATAGCCAATATAATACCAAGTGAATCAAGATACCCATATGACCCATAATCTATTATACTTTTATAATTAAAGGCTACATAACCAATTCCTATTAATCCTAAAAGTAAAAAGATTATCTCAAAAAGAAAAAATCTTCTCTTTTTTCCTTCTTTTATATAAATTTGAAAGTAAAATGTTAAGATCAAAACAAAGAAAAGACTTAATGCCCGATGTTGTGAAGAAGGAATAAAAATCCCAAACCAGGATAATAAACGACTTAAAATAATGATTTGATATAAAGCTAAAAATCCTGCAATTGTTTCAAATATTCTTAATAACAATTTTTCGAAAGCCTCTTTTTTAAACCTTCCTTATCTCTGCGGAATCAATTTCTTCCTGTTTTAATAAGTATTTCATTATATTTTTCTAATTCAATACTCCATAGACCTTTCTCTTTAAAGTATCTTATTGTACCAGGATGAAATGGGGCGGGGGGGAGCCTTAAGGAGTTTTTAACGTTCCATTCTTTTGCCTCGCTATGGACAGTCTGAAGCTCTTTCTCACTTTCCAATATGGTTTTAGTAATGGTATATGCCAAAGCTTCAGGAAAATCTGACCTAACTGCTATTACAGCAATTAGGGATGGAGCCCTTACATCCTCTGTTTGACCTCTGTATGTTCCTTTCGGTATTATAGCCTCTTGGAAGGCAGGGCCAAGTTCGTGGAGAATCTGTTTCATCTTTTCCTCAGAAATAGATAAAAATGTAATATCCACTGATTGTGTAAGTTCAAGTAATGTACTCGACCTAAGCCCTGCTGGAATAATTGCTCCATCAGCGATACCTATCTTTAATGCTTCCAATGCCTCTTTTGTTTCAATTGTCTGTAAGAGCTTTAATGAATCTACAGGTATTCCATAGGCTTTAAGCAATGCATTTGTAATCATTTCAAGATCAGCAAGTGCAGGTCTTTTACCAATAAATCTTTTACCTCTAAGATCATAAGGGGTCTTTATACCTGATACTGTGCGTGTAATAATATTTCTAATAGCCTGTTGCCCTTGAGCAATTACTCTTAAATCAATCTTTCCCTCTTTTACAAATGAACCTTTCCCCTGGTAGGCAGATGCCACACTGAGTGAATTAAGCATTGCAAGGTCAATCTTTTTCTTCCCAAGGGCTCGAGCATTTGCATCAGATCCTCCAACAGATTCCACTGTAATATTAATGCCTACTTTTTTAGAAATTATCTCTCCTATACCTACAGACATTATATAGAAGGCAGAACCAACAGAAGACGTTCCAAGGGTAATTGGACCTCCTACTTTATCTTGAGCTAAACCTTTTATGGATAATAAAAAGAATAATACTATAATCAAAACAATAACTGATCTTTTATAATTAAATGCCATTACTTATCCCTCCTTCTTATGAATATTTTTATTTCTCCATTCCCATAAAATTATTGGTGAAATAATTAATAGTCCTAAAATGTCTGTCTTCAAACCAGGAACTAAAGAAAGGATGCCTCCTCCAAAAATAACTATTCTCTTTAATAAATTTAATTGCCTAAATAGATATCCCTCAACAGAAACAGCTACCAATGCAATCCCTATAATTGAAGTTATGATAGATAATATTACCTCTGTTAAACTCCCCTGCAAAAGTAGTGATGGATGATATGCAAAGATAAATGGTACAATATATGCTGCGATTCCAAGTTTTATTGCTTGAAAAGCTGTTTTCATCATATCTGCTTGAGCAAGAGAAGCTGCTGCATAGACTGCTAAACATATTGGTGGTGTAAGAAATGACATCACTGAAAAATAGAAAACAAAAAGATGTGCATTTAATGGATTCATACCTAATTGAATAAGGGCAGGTGCTATTAATATAACCATAAAGATATAAGCAGCTGTAACAGTCATACCCATCCCAAGGATTATAGCTCCAATTGCAGCAAGTATGAGAAGAACAATAGTACTACCACCTGAGATACTTACAAGTGTTTGGGAAAATGTAAAACCTAAACCTGTTAAGGAAACAATACCTATAATAATTCCTGCTGCTGAACATATAACTCCGATTTCTAACATCCCTTCCCCTGTTTCTTTTAATATAAAGAAAACCTTTCTCAAGCTAATTCTTTCCTTTATCAATGTAAATCCAATTAAAAATATAGATGCAGCGCTATATAATCCTGCTTTATCCGCATCAATCATTAAAATGAAAAGTAAATACACGAGTAAAAAGAGCGGAAAAATAAATGGCCAACCATTTTTAAAGACTTTTGAAAATTTAGGCAGCATGTGTGCTGGTAAACCTTTAAGACCGTTTTTCCCTGCTTCAAGGTCAACCTGAATAAAAAGAGCCAAATAGTAAAGCATCGCAGGGATAGCAGCTGAAATTGCTACTTTAACATATGGGATACCAAGAAATGTAGCCATTAGAAAAGCTGCTGCACCCATAATTGGAGGCATAATTTGTCCACCACTCGATGCTGTAGCCTCAACCGCTGCTGCAAAATGTGCAGGATAGCCAGTCTTTTTCATCATCGGGATAGTTACAGAACCTGTTGTAACAACATTTGCAACTGCACTTCCTGACATTGTTCCGAAAAGTGAACTTGCAAGAATTGCTACCTTTGCCGGCCCACCTCTAAATCTCCCCATTAGCGACATTGCTGATTCATTAAAAACTTGCCCCCCACCTATTTTAAACAGTGCTTGACCAAAAAAAATAAAGGAAAATACAATTGTTGCTGAGACCTCAATTGCAATACCAAGAATTCCCTGAGGGTCAAGATATAAATATGTTGCAAGGCGTGACCATGAAACACCTTTTCCATATAATCCTCCTGGAAAAAGAAATGAAAAAAGCGCATAAAAAATAAATATAAGAACAATACTTAAAAATGGCCATCCTAACAAGCGCCTCGAAGCCTCAAGAATCAATAAAATTGCAATAGAACCAAGAATAATCCTATAATTAATAAGTAGACCAAGCTCAACCACAATCTCCCTATAGTAGATGCTCACATATATTCCAACAATTAAACCAAGAATAGATAATACTAAATCATACCATGGTAGTTGATTCATGGATCTCCCCTTTTTATAAGGGACAAGAATAAAAACAAGGGCCATCACCAATCCAAAAAATATGGCAAGATATTGTTGAATATAGAATGAAATACCAAAATACGAAGGAAGATTTAAAATAGAGGTTATACCTACTATAGGAAGTGAAATAAGGAGAGCGGTCTCCCAATATCTTAGGAAACCGCTTGATCTTCTAAACCTTTGTTCCTCGATAGTTTCAATCATCTTGAGTTTTATTTCTTCTTTTTTAATAATTCTTCTTGTAATTTTGCCATTTCCTCTGTCCAAACACCTTTCTCTTTATAGAATCTAATTGCACCAGGGTGATAAGGAATTAATGCCTCTTTGGATACAAATCGATCTGGGACCCAATCTTTGAGCAGCACATGGATAGACGCCATTTCTTTATAGTTTTCCCAAAGTGCTTTTACCACCTGATATACTATATCGTCCGCTATATCCTTTCGTCCAATGAAGTAGTTATCATAAGCCCACAAATATTGTTCCTTTTCAACACCTGTTCTACCTGGACCTGGGGTAACTTTGATTGGATAACCTGGGAATTTACTTCTTGTTCTTTTTATTGCTTCGGGAGAAATATCAAAAGGTAAAAATCTCGCCCCTCTCTTGACATGAAGCTCATCTATAATAGGCATACCAATTGTGGAAGTCCCTGTTGCATCAGCCCTCCCATCAATAACTGCCTTTGCTGCCTCTGCAACCGAACTAACAGGTACAGGTTTTATCTCTGACCAACTTACTCCTCCATTTGCTAAATACGCTTCGGCCTGTAGCTGAAGTGATGGTGTTGGGAAATTACCTGCAATTCTTTTACCTCTTAAATCCGAATATTTATAAATCCCAGAATCTCCAGCAACTACCATCCCTCCTGTATTCCAATTACTCACTGCAATAAGATATATCGGGAAACCTTTTCCTTTCGATAATTTTTCATAAACTGACTCTCCCAGATATCCTTTTTCCGAATCCCAGCAATTTGCCATTCCAAAATCAATCTCACCTGTCAAAGTAAGCGGGTACCATGCTGCAGGACCAGCCATTGGTTTTACAGTAGCCTTAATCGAAGTATGTCTTGAAACTACTGTCGCAACTGCAGTGCCAACGATGTTATAAAAAGATCCCACAGGATGTGTACCAATATTAATAATCAGAGGTTGTTGCTGAGCAATTGAATTTTTATCAATGTTAATAAAAATAGAACTTACAATGGCTAACAATATAATTAAAATTTTTTTCATACTAAACTACCTCCTTTCTTTTATCTATTAATCTTCGAGATTTATATTCAGAACGGGGAAGTGTTCCTGGAGGAACAACTTCAACCTCCATCCTGATTTCAAATTGTCCTCTTAGATCTTTTTTTAATGCATTTAGAATCTCTTCTTTATTTCTACTTTCAAGAAGTTCTATTAAAATTTTAAATTCCCCACCCTTCTCGGGGGAAACGATCATTTGATACTCTTCCCCTAAAACAAGATGTTTTTCAACTACCTCTCCGACTTTCGGAGGGAAGATGTTTATTCCACGAATGATTATCATATCATCGCTTCTTCCAAGAACTCCTCCATCAAGCATTTTGAACGTTCTACCGCATGGACAATATCCTTTTTTTATTTTTACTAAATCACCCGTTCTGAAACGTATCGAAGGAGAACAACCCCTACCAAGATTTGTAAGTACCAGTTCTCCTATCCCTCCATTTGGAACTGGTTTTTGAGTTTTTGGATCAATAACCTCTATAATAAATTCACTTTCATTTACATGGACTGCACTTTCCTGATGCTTACAATGAATGCCATAAGCTCCAATCTCTGTAAGACCAGGATAATCAAAAGGAATAGCATTCCAGATATCTTTAATTTTGTTCCTTATCGATGGAATCAAAGCTCCTGGTTCTCCTGCGTGAATTGTTATTCTTACAGAGGATTCCTTTAAATTTATTCCATTCTCATTTGCAACTTCTGCCATTCTTAATGCATAAGTAGGTGTACAACACACTACCGTAACATTGTTTTCAAAGATGCATTTTACTCTTTGTAATGTGTCCCATCCACCAGCTGCGATTGCTAAACCACCAATATGATAAACACCTTCAAAAAGTCCCCAAAAGGCAGCATGTGGACCAAAACCAAAAGGGAAGAGTACAATATCTGAAGGCCTAACTCCTGCTGCCCACAACGCCATAGCTGCACACCTACCTCGCCACTGCCAGCTTTCTTTGGTCTCAAGCCACTTTAGAGGTTTACCAGTTGTTCCTGTTGTCTGAAAATAACGGACAAAGTTTTCTAAAGGCTCTGAAAGATTTGTTCCAAAAACTGGGTTTCTTTCCTGATCCTCCTCAAATTCTCTTTTTGTTGTAAATGGTAATTTGGGGAGATCATCGAGAGAATTTATATCTAAAGGTGATATGCCAAATTCCTCAAATTTCCTTTTATAAAAAGGGTTTGAATGATAAACTTTGTTTAATAGGATTTTAAGTTTTCTAAACTGTAATTCTTCGATTTCCTCTCTGTTTGCTGTTTCTATTTTTTCATCAAAGTATTCAGATCTCTCCATATTTTCTTGCCTTTAGAATTAATAAATTAATATCAATCCAACTAATAGCACATGGGGTAGATTTTCTATTTTCACCCTCTCCCCACAAGGATATATTTCCCATCCCCGACGAGAAACCATTTTAAAAACATCCATACCTACTGCCTCCATACTACTCCTTGATTTTAAACTAAATCGACAAGCTCCCCCTGGTTGGAGTGCAGCACATGGTTTATCAGGACACCAAAAAGATTTACAAGGCCCTTGTCCAAATGCCAAAGAAAATTGATACCCCTCATAAAATGATAAACTCTCTATTTCGGCACATATCTGATTAAGGATTAACCTCGGTTTCTTTTCTATTCCTGGACTCTTTTCCAAATAACCAACTCCAAGAAATTCCTGAGGACTACTTTTAACCCCAAAGAGGATTCCAAATCGGTAATTCCCAATCAACTTTCGGACAAAATCAAGATCAGGAGCATATGGAGGACAATTTATGTTTGTTCCATAATGAACACATTTAGGATATATACACTTAGCCCTCACTCTTTCATCTATTATAATTTCCTTTGAAGAAATAACCTCTGCACTATCTGCCCCCATATCAATTGCTATCCTTCGGTATTTCTCAAGATCCTTCTTCAGCTTTGAAAACTGAATACGCCCCCCAATTCTTTTTGGATTCAGTTTTTCTTTTAAAATTTCCGTCATTTCCCTCATTTAGAATTTTGTGTTTTCGTATCTTTAATGATATTTATTATTGTATCAGAATTTGTCACAATACCAAAATACTTATTTATATTTACAAGTGTCCCATTATGCTCTTCAGAAAAATACGCTCCGCAACAGTCCTCAACTAAAATAATATTAAAATCATGATTAAATCCATCCCTGGCTGTTGTCTCAACACAAACATTTGTCACCACTCCAGTAATAAGTATTGTTTGGATCCCTTTACTCCTTAAAATTAGATTGAGATCTGTCCCAACAAAGGCACTATACCGATGTTTTATTACGATGCAATCTGTTGCTTTTGGCTCAACTTTATAGAATTCAGAACCCCAACTATTTGGAAGACATATTGGGATCTCTTCTGCCATTCCTCCCATTCTTCTGAGCCAAGAAGGTGAATTAGTCCATTCACTGTGAACAGTTTTTACGAAAATGATAGGATAATTAAATTCTCTTAATCTTTCAATAAATGAAGCCAGCTTTGGTACAATCCTCTGCTGTATGTTTGATACATCTAAACCTCTTTTTGAAAAAGCACCCTGCTCATGACAGAAATCATTTTGTACATCTATAACAATTAAAGCTGATTTTTTATCACTAAGGTAACTTTTTATCAATTCTTTACTATACTCATCCATTATATCCGCCTCCCTAAAATAAAATTTTAATCCTTTATAATCTTGCAATTAATTTTTGAACATTTTTACTCAATATCTTTTCCTTCTCTTCTTTTTGAAGCTCTGTTTTAAATATCTGATTAAGAGCACTTTCTATCCATCGTTCTCCTTTTTTAGGGCCAAAAGGATAATCAGTTGCAAAGATAATATGATCAGCTCCAAAGAACTTATATCCACATTCAAAAGCATGCTGAGCTCCGTTAAGTACAGTATCAACATAAAATTTCTTGAAATATTCTAATGGATCTTTTGATAATGATAAGAATTTTGCGTCTGTAAAAAGATCCCGACCTTCATAGCTACCTCTAATTCGTTCAGAAAAGAAAGATATCATTCCCCCCATATGATGAGTAATAATTCTAAGATTGGAATATTTTTCCATAATCCCAGAAAAAACCAATCGCGACATTACTAAACTTGTTTCAAAAGGCCAGCCCAAAATCTTATCAAGGGCAAATTCTTCTGACCACTCCTTTCTTGCCTGAGGGTGAATCCATATGGGTATTTTCATCTCATTAGCCTTTGAAAAAAACCACCTAAAATTAAAATCATCTAAATATTTTCCTTCAATGTTTGAAAAAACCTGTATTCCCATCATTTCAAGTTCTTTTATACATCTATCAAATTCAGATTCAAATTCTTCATCAAGCATTGGCAATGTTCCAACAGGAATAAGTCTATCAGGAAATGATTTGGCATCCTTTAAGACAGTGTCATTTGCTATTTTAACCATCTTTAAAGCGATATCTTTTGGCATTCCAATCCATATATTTGGACGAGCTAATGTTAAAACCTGTTTTTCAATATTATATTTATCTAAAACCCTTATTCTATTTTCTATATCACCAAAATATGGAAGTTCACTAATCATTTTAAGTTCATTGGAAGGATATTTTTTCATGAGAGCTTCAGCAAAAAGTTTCGGCAATATATGTGAAAAACCATCAATTATTATTCCCATTTAATTCCCTCAAAATTTATTCTCTTTTTAATTTTTTCATTTGTTTATTTAACCATTATTATTACTCTGATTTTTTATTTCCCCATCATAAGTTTTGGTAGAAATAATGATATCTCTGGAAAAACAGTCAAAAGAAAAACGCCGATGAACCAAGATAAAAGAAAAGGATAGATGCTATTAAAAATCTCATCTAATGAGGCGTTTGATACACTTTTTAAAACATAACAACACATCCCAACAGGTGGGGTTAAAAAGCCTATTTCTATCCATATAACTGTCATGACTCCAAACCAGATGGGATCAAAACCTAATTTTGTAATAATTGGAAAGAATATAGGTGTAAGAATCAACATCATTGAGGTAGCATCCATTAAACAACCAAAGAAAATAAAAATTATGTAAATACATAAGAGAATAAAAAGAGGAGGGATATATCTATGAGTAATTACCAAGTCTCCTAAATATCTTGTCAACCCTGAAAAAGTTAAAAAACGTGAAAATAAAGTTACTGATACAATAATAAAAAAAATCATTGATGATGTTCTTCCTGTATCAATTAGGATCTCTTTCAGAGTTTTCCAGCTGAACTTCTTTCTCTGGAGGAATATAAGAAATGAAAAGAAGGCTCCTATACTTGCTGCTTCAGTAACGGTAGCAATACCTGTAAATATACTTCCAAGAACAACGACAATTATAAGAAAGAGTCCCCAAACATTTTTGAAACTGGCAATTTTTTCACTTATACTTACTTGCTCAATTATTGGGGGGGCGAGTTCAGGTTTTCTTTTAACCATTATAATAATTACAACTATGAATAATCCACTAACTATTAAACCAGGCAGTATTGCTGCCATCAATAATTTTCCGATTGATTGGTCAGTAATTATTCCAAAAAGAGGAAGACCTATACTGGGTGGTATTAAATTTCCTAAAGAGCCACCAGCTACTATTGATCCTAAAGATAATTTTCTTTTATAATTGTGTCGATCCATTTCAGGAAGACATATCTTACCCAAAACTGCAGTGGCAGCTAAAGAAGAACCGGTAGCAAAGGCAAACATGGCAGATGTAGCAATTGTAACTATGGCTAATGCCCCAGGAAGCTTTCCAAGCCACATATTAAAAAATTTGTAAATGTCAGTAATAATGCCACTCCTACTTGCAAAATTACCCATTAAGATAAACATGGGTATGCAGATGTATAGCCAATTTGCTATTGAATGGTATAATGTTGTTTTTGCGAATGTTAGAGCAGGTATCAATCCTATAACACTCGAAAGTCCAATAAAACCAATAAATAACATACAAAAAGCTATTGGTGTCCCCATCATTAAAACGATGAAGAAAAATATAAGTATCAGTATAGTATTAATCTCCATTCTAACTTTCTTTGAAACGATTTTTTGCTTTAAATAATTGTATTATCTCCTTTAAAAGATCTACAAGGAGTTGAAGATCTAATATAGAAATGCCTATAGCAATAGCGATTTTGGGTGGATAAATAGGATAAAAAGGTGGACCATCCATTTTTTCTCTAACTCGCCATGATTCCAATGCAAACTCCCAGCTCACTAATATAAGAGTAGTACAGATAGTTAAAGGAATAATAAGGTTAATTATATTTAAAATCTTCTTTTGATTACTTGGTACTCGAGAAATCAAAAATTCAACAGCCACATGTTGTTTAACTTGTTGAGTATAGGCTACGCCACAATATACAGCAATAATTAAAAGGGACTCGGATAGATTTGTAAGGCCACTTAGAGGAATACCAAAAAGACGAAAAATAATCCCTATAACTGTTAATAACATAATCCCAAAGAAAGTAATCATTGAAATAAAATTTATCGAACGAACAATCTTATCGATATATTTTATAAAATAAATCATTAAGCTCAATATTCCCTTTATTTTCATTAAAATTATGTTAATCTTTTTTAAGAAAGGTGTGAATAATGTTCCACTTTTCTTATTTTTATTGGCCTACCTTAGAATATTTTTCCATAAGCTGAATATAATGTTTTAAAGCCTTAGTTGCAGGTATTCCTTTTTCTTCTAATTTTGCAGCGTAAGGTTCCCAAACTTTTGTTTTAGCTATCTCTATCATTTTTTGTACCTCAGTAGGGTGAAATTGATATATAACCATTCCACTATCTTTCACCGTTTTCATATAATTCTTATATAATTCACTATCTATTTCGGCACTTTTATAGATAATTTCACTATTTACCTTATTTATTATCGCTTGTATATCTCCAGGCAAGCTATTCCATGTATCAAGATTCATCACAACTGGAGCTCCGAGATTGTGGCCAAGTTCTGTTATATTTATATATTTAACTACCTCTTGATAACGACCACCAACAGCATTTGATAAATATTGAGTAGTACAATCAACTGCTCCTCTCTCTAAGGCGGTATATACTTCAGGAACAGGAATGCTTACTAAACCACACCCAAATTCTTTAAAAAATGACAGGAAAGGCCCAAAAGTTCTTATTCTCAACCCTTTTAAATCTGCTAAAGATTTAATAGGAACTTTCGACCACAAATAGTGATTTGCTAAATTATACGGATAAAGATACTTTACGTTATTCTTTTTAAATTCTAATGAAATAGCTGATTCGGTTTTATACCATTCATCCGATGCTATCATAGCTTCCTTTAATGGTCCAAGATTAAACATAGGGAAAAGACCCATAAGCGGAAGCGGTGCCAAATCGGGATGATAGCCTGAGTAATATGGTGTTACATGGATAATGCCTGCTTTAACTGAACTTAGTTGTTCGTATGCTCCGACAAGGCTCCCTCCCCAAAAACATTCTACTTTTACTCGTCCTCCTGTCCTTTTCTCAACTTCAGAAGCCCACCATTCTCCTGCTTTTGCCACTATAGAACCTGGAGGGCACATATCTGCAAATTTTAATTTAATAATCTTTTGTGCAAATACTGAAGTTGAAAAAATAAATAATCCTAAAATTATGCATATTACTAAACTTAATAATCTTTTGTCTTTCATAATCTTCTCCTCCTCGTATAATATATTTGTGAATGCTTAATTTATTTTATCTTTATAAAATATCTTCTTCCTTAATTTAAATCCCAAAAATTACCCTCCTCCCTTTCTTCATAAAAATTTATCTTTTTTAATTTTAAATTTATTCATTAAAATACTTTTATTTTTTGATCATTTCATTCCGTATCTCTTGGCAACCTCATCCACTAATTTATACTCCTTTTTCATCTTAATTAAAAGTTCATTTGGTGGAAGATATTCCTGATACATACCAAGGGGGATTAGTTTCGAGAAAATTTCAGGATTTTTTACAACTTTTTCAATAGCTGGAATTAAAGTTTCTGTAACTTCAGATGGAACTCCAGCAGGAGCAAAAAAGGCACTCCATACATCAATCAAATCTTCTTTATATCCAAGTTCTTTAAGTGTAGGGATTTCAGGAAATTCTGGGAATTTTTTGGAAATAACAATCGGCTTCACTTTACCACTTTTTATGTGACTAAGATATGGGGTAATTGTTAAAGACCCTACTTCCACGTGACCTCCTATTAGAGCAGTAGCAGATGGAGTTGCTCCTTTAAAAGGCACAGTAGTTATCTCCAAACCTGTTAATACTTTAAATAACTCAACATTAAAATCAGAAATTGATTTAAAACCTGCTGTTCCAAAGCGAACCTTACTTGGGTTTTTTTTGATGTACTCAATTAATTCATTTAAATTTTTATATGGAGCATCAGTACGTATTACAAAAACCATTGGCCAAACTGTCGACATACCTAAGGGTGTGAGATCAATAAATGGATCATATGGAACGATTTCTGGTTGAAGGACTTTTGCATTAACAATTGAAGCGCTATTAGTCAGAAGAATTGTGTATCCATCCTTTTTGGCCTTGACTACCATGTCAGTTCCTAAAGTGGCTGTAGCCCCTGGTTTATTAAGGGGAACTATAGGAACCTTAAGTATTTTTGAGAGCTCATCAGCCATCATACGTCCCGCAATATCTAATCCATCTCCTGGAGCCATCGGAATCACAAGTGTAATGGGTTTATCAGGATATTTTTGGGCAAAGGTTATAGTATAATTCAAAATAACAATTACAAAGATTATCAAAAATAAAGAAATCTTTTTCTTCATTTCCTCCTCCTTCACGTAATTTATTATTTTTCGTTTTATTCTATGAAATCCTTTAGAAATACTTTTCCAAAGCCAATAGGCCTTGTCCTCTCAAATTTCTTCCTCTCCTCAGCATCATTCATCAAAGAAGGCTTGGTAGCATCAATCCCCATCCTCGAACCAATAGCCTGCCAATTAGCCCTACCCGGCTCTCCAATCTCAACCAAAGACTGATCATACGTATGACCCCTTACATCAGGAATAATAAAAACATCCCTCTGAGGATTAACCCTCGTAGAAATAGCCCATAAAACATCCTCAGGATCATAAATATCCACATCCTCATCCACCGCAATCGCAATCTTATGATGAAGATAAGGACCTGATAAAGCCCCAATCAACGCAAACTTCGCATCCCCCCTAAAACGCTGCGTCATCTGAATAATTACCGTTATCAAATCACCCGAAACATGAACAGTATGTATATCCAACCCACCAGCCAACTCCCTCAACCTCCCCAAACACCTCGCAGACATATTAAACTGAACCATCAAATCACCCTCCCTCCGAAAATTAAGAAGCGTCTTATATATCGCATCCCTCCTCATCGTTATCGCCTTAACATTAATAACAGGATTCATACCCATAGCAGCAGTAAAATAACCCTGAAACTCCCCAAACGGCCCCTCCATCTCCCTCACACCAGGAGGCATCTCCCCCTCTATCACTATCTCAGCATCCGCAGGAACCTCAAGATCTATCGTCTCACACTTAACAAGCTCCAAACACTTACCATACTTATTCCTATACAATGTAGCCGCTAACTCCAACTCATCCACATCTATATCCCCAGACCACGATCCAGTAAAATACAACGAAGGATCATGCCCAATCACAATCGCTACAGGCATCGCCTCACCCCTACTCTCATACTTCTGATAAATCCTCCACTGATGAGTCTCCGTACGCATCTGACAACCAACCCTCCTCCCACCCATAACCATATGCCTATGATATGCCATATTCCTTACACCACTATCAGGATCCCTAACAATATTAAGCCCAGCCCCAATATACGCACCCCCATCCTGCGCCCAACACTGATTAATAGGAATCCTTAACAAATCCACATCCTCCCCCAACCACTTCACCTCCTTCACAGGTCCACCCCCAACAACCTCACACCTCGTCGGCCCACCCAATAACTGCCTCGAATACTCCTCAACCGCCTTCGTAGCAGGAACTCCAAACCAAAGTCCTACCTGCCTCATCGTCCCAGGAGCCTGAGCTAAAGTCCTCCAACCAGGATACCCAACTATATTCTCAAATAAAAGCGCCTTATCTCGAGACTCCCATATCAAAGCCCCCATCTCAGTCCTAATATCCACAGGCCTCTTGATCCTTATTAACTCACCCGCCTCCTCAAGCTCCTCTATCCATCCCCTCATATCTGACATAATCTCCCTCCTTATTTTCAATTTTTATTTAAAAATATCCTTTTTATTTTTAAATTCTAAAAAAAGAAGAATCCCAGCCATAATAGCCCCAAAAATATCCGTTAAAAGTCCAATATTATGAAATTTACCTGAGGCTGGAATCAGCAGTGCTACTGCTGATAGAGTCATTAAAATTCTCTTCATAATATTAATTTGTTTAAAGAGAAAACCTGTCAAACCAATGCTTAACATGAAACAACCGAATAATGCAGTGGTTGTGGCTAATATAATTTCTATTAATGGCCCTGAAGATAAAAGTGCTGGTGAAAAAACAAAAAGGAAAGGAACAATGTATATTAAAATACCCAATCGCATTGCTGACCATCCTGTTTGCATTGGATCAGCTCCTGCAATAGAAGCAGCCGTAAACGCAGCAAAAGCAATAGGTGGTGTAAATAATGAAAGCATACCAACATACTGAATGAATAAATGTGCAGCCATAACACTTATCCCAAGCTTTATAAGTGAAGGAGCAAGCAATACTGCTAATAATACATATACAGCTGCTGTTGGCATTCCCATCCCTAAAATAAGGCCTATTATTGCGACAATTATTAAAAGAAAATATATATTACCACCTGAAAGTTCAACTATAGACATTGTTAAAATAAATCCAATACCAGTATAATTTATAACACCAATAATAAGTCCTGCTAATGCAACAATTACACCAAGTTCGAGTAAAGATGATCCTGTATCTTCAAGTGCTTTAGCAATCCAAGAAAATTTTAGTCTCGTTTCTTTTTGAAAAAAACTTATAAGGACAATAGAAAGAGAGGCAATTAATGCGGATTTACCGGGTGATAAATAAATCACAAATAAGGTGTAAATCAACACAGCGATAGGAATAAAAAAAAGCCAGCTTTTCTTCAAAACTCCTTTAAGCGGAGGAAGCTCTTCTGGAGCAATTCCAGAAAGCCCCATCTTTCCTGCCTCTAAATCAACTTGAAAAAAAATTGATGCATAATAAAGAATAGATGGTATTAGGGCTGCAATAGCTATCTTTGGGTAGGGAATACCAGTAAAATCTGCCATTATAAAGGCTGTTACTCCCATAACCGGAGGCATAAGTTGCCCACCTGTTGATGCAACAGCCTCAATTGCTCCTGCGATATGGGGTCTATATCCAATTTTCTTCATAAGTGGTATAGTCATTGTTCCTGTTGCAACTACATTAGACACAGCAGTACCTGAAATTGTGCCAAATAAACTTGATGCAACCACTGCTATCTTAGCAGGTCCACCTCTAAACCTTCCAAATCCTGCCATTGCGATATTATTAAGTAACTCTCCACCACCTACACCAAATAGTAAATTCCCAAAAAGGATAAATGGCATTACAACAGCTGCAGTAACTGCCATTGGAAGGCCAAAAAGAGCTGAAGGATCAAGGAAAAGATAAGTGCTTAGTCTTTCCCATGAAATACCTGGACCATGAAAAATCCCTGGAACAATCCAAGAAAATCGGGCATATAAGATAAAAAAAAGTCCAAGCCCAACGAGCATCCATCCAACTATTCGACGGATTCCTTCGAGTATTAAAAATATTGCTATGGTTCCAAGAATAACCTTATCCCAACTTTCTTTTCCAAGTTCAAATAATATTTTGGGATAAAAAATTGTAATATATAATCCCACTATAAAAGAAAGTAAATACATAATTAAATCATACCATTGAATTCTTATTATTTTCTTTCTATTTAGGGGATAAAGGATAAAAAGATTTCCAATTACGAGGGTAAAAAAGATTCCAAAATATTGTTCAATCATTAAAGCCTTTCCAAAATAAAATGGAATGTCCAATATAAAGAAAGTCCCAATTAAAGGGATAGATATTAATTGGAGTCTGATAAGAAATTTTGGAATCTTCCCAATATATTCCAAATGGTTAAATCTTGATTCTAATATCTCCATTCTTAAAGTTTAGTATTTAAATATTTATTAATCTTCAAGATGTGGTATTTTTCCCAGAAGAAGTTTTTCCTGCATTTTGTCATGTTCAGATGTCCAGGCTCCTCTTTCTTTAAAAAATTTTATTGCTCCAGGATGGTAAGGAACTGTAGCTAATTTGTTCACATATATACCTGGAATCCATCCTCTAAATTGGGGATGGATTGGTTCAAGATCTTTGAAATGATCCCACCATGCCTTAACTAATGTATATGCAACTTCATCTGGCATATGAGTGGAGGTTTGAATCACAATAGGTACATGTCCCACAGGAGTTTCAACCTTTATGCCTGGTAAACCAGGCGGAACTGGTCTTATTGTACTTCCAGGCATAACCGATTGATGTCTTTTAATTGCTTCTGAATCCATTGGTTCTGGTAAAAAACGGACGCCTACGGTTGCATCAGCTTCTGCTACTATTGGCATACCGAGTGCTGCAATTGCGATATCAACACGGCCTTCCATAAGAGCCCTTACACCAGCAACAACTTCAGGTACAGGTACTGGAATTACATCGTTAATACTCATTCCCGCTGCACTTAAACCTGCTAAACCCCATTCAATATTTGACGGAAATGCAGGGAAACCCCATGTCATTCGCTTCCCTTTCATATCTCTCATAGTCTTTATTGGTGAATCATTTCTAACCAGAAAACTTAATCTTAAATGTGTGCCTGCAATAAGAATCCTTAGGTTTGGACAGGCTGGAGAATATGGTGGACCTTTCCTTGGATCACCCGATATAGGTTCAGGTTTCGGAGCTAACTTCCCTGTATAAGCTTGCCATATTTCGGACATTTGCATTATTCCAATCTCAGGAGAACCTTTATCATTCATTGTAAACACCCATGACCGGGCAGACGCCATTGGTGAAACGACTACCTTTATAGGAGTTCGTTCACTTGCAATTTTAGCAAGACCCGAACCCGTTACATGAAAAACTGTCCCAACAGCTAATGTAGCGAATGTAAGCCTTGAAGGTAGGCTAGAAGATGTAGAAGGGCAAACTTAAATGGTATGGAAATTAAAACTATTATTAAAATGAAGAAAGACAATCTAATAATTAAATTTACTTTTTTCATAATTTAGAACCTCCTCGTATAATATGTTTTTTTGAAGAGTGATTTTTAGATCTCCTTTCTCTACATGAATATAATTTAAATCTTTTTTCATTAATAGTTCACTTATTAGTGCAACGATTGGGTTTCTCGTAGTAAAATATTCCTTGATGGGTCCTTTTGATCGCATAGCCCTTATTTCTTCTTCCTGGACAATATAGCGAAGTAATAACTCGTCATCAGAAACTCCAGGTCCACCATATTTCTCCCTAAGTTCTTGAATTGAAGGCTGTGGGACCTCCCATTTTGATAATTCTTTTGCCCTTGGTAAACTAAGGATCATATCTTTGAAATTTGGATCCACGAGTTCACTTGCCTCTTTTCCCCAGAATCCCAAGACATATCGAATAATCTCATCACTAACCTGTTTATATCTTTCACCAAGCATTACATTCATTGTTGCCTGACTAACAACAAATTGTGAAAATGGTGTAACCATAATTGGATATCCAAGATCTTTTCTAACACGAATGCTCTCTTCTATTACTTCTTCAAGCCTATCACTCATCTTCAGACCTGCAAGTTGATGTTTAAGATTAGAAATAACTCCTCCTGGAACCTGATGAATATATTGATAATAATCATATTCTATAGGTTCACCAATAGGCAGTTTTTCTTTTTTTGCGATATAGTAAAAATGTTCAGAGATAGGTTTAATAGCTTCCTCATCAATATTAGGTGAATAACCTAAAATTCTTAGATTCCTTGCAACATTGAAAACAGATGGTTGTGAAGAACCATTTGCAAGGGGAGGAATCGCGGTATGAATTACTTTGATACCCAACTTAACTGCTTCAAGATATACCAGAGGAGCAAGACCAGTTGTACAATGTGAATGTAACTCCACTGGAATACCATTGCTATTCTCAAGTATAACAGGAATTAACGTTTTTATACGGTCGGGTGTTAAAAGCCCACCCGAATCCTTTAGATATATTGTGTCAGCATTTAATTTAACTGCATCTCTTGTGCGCTGGGCGTAGTGTTCATCTGTATGCCTCGGCGAATAAGAATATATTAAAGCAATCGCAACTTCAAGTCCTACTTCCTTTGCAAATCTAACACACTCCGGAACTCTAAAACTTAAATCGTTTGAAGAATCCATTAATTGAACCCTTTTTATTCCATTTGCAGCTATTCTTTCCATCCATAGTTTCAGAACTGAAAAAGGAGAAAGGTCAAATGCTGTAATACTATGAAGCATCATAAGGCTTAATGGGGTTTTTTTAATTCTACTTGAGATAAGACGAATTCTTTCCCATGGATCTTCCCGGAGTTCTCGCACACACTTAAGGAAGTGACTTGTAGCTATTAATTCCATAGATTTAAATCCAACTTTATCCATTTGATATGAAACTGGAAGCATCATTCCAGTTGTCATACCTTCTGCCCAAAGACTTGCATGTCCATCACGAAATGTTGTATCGACAAAATATATCTCTTTCATAATTCTAACTCAGCCTTAAAGATTCATTAGAAAGTATCTCTTCGATCCAACGAGTATTTATTTTACATTCTATAAAATCTCGCTGGTTTAATAAATATTTAAGAAATGGAATTGTTGTTTCAATACCCTTAATCACAAATGATTCAAGCGCTTTTTTCATCCGCTTTATTGCCTCTTCTCTATTCTTCCCTGAGGTAATAACCTTTGCTATCAAAGAATCATAAAAAGGAGGTACAAAATATCCTTTATAACAATGAGTATCAATACGAATACCATTTTCATTCGGAAGTAACCATTCTGTTATCCTTCCAGGAAATGGTTGAAATCCTTCTTTAGGAGATTCAGCATTTATCCTACACTCAATCGCATGTCCTTGCAATCTCACATCAGATTGCGACAAACAAAGTGGATAATCTGATGCTATATTTATCTGTTCTTTTACAAGATCTATTCCACTAATCATTTCTGTAACTGGATGTTCAACCTGAATTCGAGTATTCATCTCGAGAAAATAAAACTTCTTTTTATCCTGATCAAAAATGAATTCAACTGTTCCAACACTTCTATAATTCATCTTTTTTGCAATTGTTACTCCAGCATTTCGAATTGCCTCTCTAATTTCGGAAGATATAGAAGGTGCAGGGGCTTCTTCAATTATTTTTTGATATCTCCTCTGAAGTGAACAATCCCTCTCACCCACATGAATTACATTTCCAAAATGATCTGCAATGACTTGAACCTCAATATGACGTGCATTAGTTATATAATGTTCAATATAAAGTGTTTCATCACCAAATGCAGCCTTTGCCTCTGCAGCTGCTTTATCAAATGCTATTTTTAGCTCTTCGATATTATTTACAATCTTTATACCTCTTCCACCACCTCCTGCCGAAGCTTTCAAAAGCACAGGGAATTTCATCTCTTCACACTTTCTTAAAGCTTCCTTGAAATTGTTTATCTTTTCTGAACCAGGTATTATTGGTATACCAAAATCTCTTACAATTTTTCGAGCTAAAAGTTTATCTCCCATTTGTCTTAGATTTTCCGGGGAGGGACCTATAAATATAATGCCATATTTAATACAGGCTTCAGCTAACTCAGGTTGTTCGGCAAGAAATCCATATCCAGGATGAATGGCATCACAATTAGTGCCACGAGCTGCATATATAAGCGCATCTATATTTAAATAGCTATCTATAGGCCTTGGGGGGCCAATACATATTGCCCGATCAGCCATCCTTGCGGGTAAACTATCCTTATCAGCTTCAGAAACTGCAGCAACAGTCTCTATACCAAGTTCTTTACAGGCCTTTATTATCCTAACAGCAATCTCCCCCCTATTTGCAATAAGAACCCTTTTAATTTTCATTTATGCCTCTCTTGGAGTATCTGCAGGTTTTACTAAAAATAATATCTGTCCATATTCTACCAATTCTCCACTTTCCGCACATATCTTCACAATATAACCCCTCACTCCCGCCTTAACTGAATTGAAAACTTTCATCACTTCAAGAAGACAAACTGTATCATCCTCTTTAACAAATGTTCCAATATCTACATAAGGTGGTTGGCCTGGTCCAGGACGGCGATAAAATGTTCCTAACATTGGAGATTTTATAGGAATAAGGCCTTCTTCAGGTTCTTCTGTTATTCTTTCTGAAATTTTAGAAACCACTTCCTTTTTTTGGATCTCTTGGGGAATTGGAGTTTGTATTGTTAATTCTGCTTTTGGGGCAATTTCATGTTTTTGATTAGTTTTAATTTGATATGAGTCTTTTACGGATGATTGAGAAAGATTTACTACACCTGCACTGCTTTTACGAACATGGAGTTTCAAATCACCAATCTCTAAATTTAACTCATCAAAATGTGATTCCTCTAAGAATTTTAATATTTGAAAAACCTCGTCTTCTGTAAGTTTCATATTTTTCACCTCAAGAATTTATTATTATTTGATATTTTTCTATTAACACTATTTTTTGAGATAGAGTGATAAATCACTTTTTACTAAAGAGATATAGTCCAAATTTTTATAATTTAATAATCCTTTGATAAAATTCATAAACCCATGATCCATAATTTGATATTCTTTAATGGGAGGAGCTTTACGCATCTCATTTATATCCTTTTCTTCTCGGACAATATATCTAAGAAGAAGCTCATCATCAGTAACTCCCGATCCACCTAATTGCTCCCGTACCTCTTTTAAAGAAGGCTCGGGTGGAGTCCAATTTATTAGCTCTTTTGTTCTTGGCAAATTCATTATCTTATCTTTAATATTAGGATCTACACCCGAACTGGCCTCCGTTCCCCAATATCCAAGAGTATACTGAATAATTTCATCTATAACCTGCTTATATCTTTCACCTAACATTACATTTATTGAAGCTTGAGTTACAATAAACTGTGAAAATGGAGTCACCATAATAGGATATCCAAGATCTTCTCTCACGCGAACAACTTCTTCAAGTACTTCCTCAATTTTGTGTTCCATTCTTAATTTACTTAGTTGATGTTTAAGATTTGAAATAACTCCCCCTGGTACTTGATGTATATATTGATTCGCATCATATTCTAAAGGTTTTCCAACTGGTAATCTTTCGTGTTTAGCTATATTGAGGAAGTGCTCCGTTATTGGTTTAACTTCCTCTTCATTGATAGAAACATCATATCCAAGGTGCCGAATATTTTTAATAATATTATAACATGAGGGTTGAGAAGAACCATTTGCTAATGGTGGAATAGCTGTATAAACTGTTTCTATACCAAGTTTTATAGCTTCAAGATATACGAGGGGTGCAAGTCCTGTGGTACAATGTGAATGCAATGCTACGGGCTTTCCAGCACTGTTTTGGAGAAAAACTGGAATGATTGTTTTTGTTCTTTCTGGAGTAAGAAGTCCACCAGAGTCTTTTAAATATATCATATCAACATCGAGCTTTGTTGCATCCCGTACCTTTTGGGCATAGTGTTGATCTGTGTGTTTGGGTGATATTGAAAAAACCATACCCATTGATACTTCCAGGCCTACTTCTTTTGCAAACTTTACACATTTATTGACTCTAAAATTCATATCATTAGAAGGATCCATCAATTGGACTCTTTTTATTCCATTTGCTGCAATCCTCTCCATCCAGAGTTTAAGAATGGATAATGGGGTTAAATCGAAAGCTGCAATACTATAATGCATCATTAGGATCATAGGTGTCTTTTTGATTCTTTTTGAAAGAAGTCTTATTCTCTCCCATGGGTCTTCGCGTAGTTCACGTACACATTTTAAAAAATGACTTGCAGCAATAACCTCCATTCCTTTAAAACCAATTTTATCCATCTGTTGAGCAACAGGAAGCATCATTCCTGTGGTCATTCCCTCTGCCCACAGACTTTGATGACCATCTCGAAAAGTTGTATCAATAAAATTTATTTTTCTCATAAAACATCTGTTTAAACTCAATAATTTTTAAAAACCAATTTTCTCATTCATTTTCAATCTAAGATGTCTTTTTACTCTTAAAAAAAGAAATAAAAAAATGACACCAATACCTATTAAATCTGTCAATAAACCCTTATGAATAAGTCCTAAGCCTCCGATGATAAGGATTATTCTTTCCCAAAGTTGTAATTCTCCTTTAAAATATCCAACAATAGCAATAGTACAAGACGAAAGTCCAATGAAGGCAATAAATATTGCGTGCAAAATATCAAACCATGAACCTATTAGAGCAAATCCTGGATAATATACAAAAAAGTATGGTATGATGAAAATAGGTAATCCCATTTTCCATGCTAAAAAACCTGTTTTGTAAAAGCTTCCACCAGAAATAGCTGCTGCTGCATATGCTGCCATTGCAACAGGAGGTGTTATCATTGAAAGCATTCCAAAATAGAAAAGGAATAAATGAGCAAGTATTTTAGGAATACCCATTTCTGTTAAAGCAGGTCCTATTAATGTTGCTAATAAAATATAACACGGAGTTGTGGGAAGTCCCATTCCAAAAATGATAGAAGTGAGCATACTTATGATTAAAAGAATAAAAACTGATCCGGCAGAAATTTGTATCAAGACAGAAGCAATTTTTGTACCCAAACCTGTTAGCATAAAAACTCCAAGTATAACTCCCGCTGCAGCTGCTGGAACTCCTACTTGAACACCAGCCATTCCTGTCCTTTGTAATGCTTCATAAGCTTTGGACCAATCCAATCGGGTTTCCCGTCTAAACCAGCAAATTATAAGTAATCCTATCAAAGCTGAAAGTGCTGCAATTGTGGGTGAATAACCTTTTGCTAAGCAAATAATTAGTAAGATAATTGGTATGAGAAGAAAACCCTGCTTTTTTATAATTTCACTTATTTGAGGAATCTCTTCCTTAGACATTCCATATAAATTATTACATTGGGCGTAAAAATAAATATTTAAACCAAGAATAAAATAATACATAAGTGCGGGAACTAAAGCTCTCATACAAACTGAAGCATAAGGAACCCCTATATAATCTGCCATGACAAAAGCAGCTGCACCCATAACAGGAGGCATTAATTGCCCTCCTGTTGATGCCACTGTTTCCACAGCCCCGGCAAAATTCGGTTCATATCCCCCTTTTTTCATTGTAGGGATTGTGAAGGCCCCAGTTGTCGCTACATTTGCTACTGCACTGCCTGAAATCATCCCCATTAATCCACTTGAGATAACAGAGATTTGAGCAAGTCCGCCCGGGAAACGACCACCAAGTGATATTGCCAAATTCAAGAAGAAAGATACCCCGCCTGTTGCTTCAAGGAAAGAACCAAATAAAATAAAAAGAACAATATAATCAAACATAACTTTTAGTGGAATTCCATAAATTCCACTTAAACTAAGGTACATTGTTGAACTTATTCTTTCTGTGCTAAACCCTTTTGTGGCAATGATCTCAGGAAAATATTTTCCAAAATAAGCATACCCAAGAAATAAAATGCACAAAATTACAATTGCCCATCCAGTTACTCGACGCGTGGCCTCTAACACGAGAAGAATCGCAACTACACCAAGATAAATATCTAAAGGTGTTGAATCACCAATCCTGCTTGCTATCTCTTCAGCAAAGAAAAAGGAATAAAAACCTACAACGATAGATATGATTGATAAAAGATAATCTATTAACTTCAAAAATTTATTGGTTTTACTTAATGGTTTTGATAAAAATGTAAGTGACAGGATAGAAGCGAGATAAACCCCAAGATTCTCCATATCTGAAAAATATCTGGTTGAAACAGAAAAGATAACAAAAAAGCTTGAAATTATTGCAATTATTTTAACTAAATATTTCATATAAGCAATTTTAAAAGGTTTTATCCTATGGGATTAGATGATAGAATTTAGTAAGTAACTCCCACTTCTTTCGCATATTTAATTACTCCTTGATGCATTGGAATTGGTGAGATTCCCAACTCTTTTTTATTTAAAAGTCTTGCATTTTTCCCCATTGGATGAACCTTTTCTAACTCGCCCTTATGCTCTAAAATTGCTTTAGTCCATTTATATACGTCTTCAATGTCTGTGGCCTCATTGAAATAAGTCCCTGAGACAACTGCCCACACATAAGCTCCTTCACTCTGACCCTTGTAACTCCCAGGTGGAACAAATAGAGGAAGGATATTCTCTTTCAATGAAGCTGATTCAAGAATCTTTTCATCACATGTCACTAATCGAATTTTTTGTCTAACAGCAAGAGAGTTAACTGCAGGAGAAGGAATAAGTGAATAGAGGGCAGCTGCATCTATTAATCCATCAACCATAGCCTCCATTGATTCTGAATAATCTAAATGACGAACCTTCACATCTTTAATAGAAATATTATGGAGACGTAAAATAGCTTCCATTGTTGAAGCTACAATGCTACCTGGAGGGCCAACATTTACAATTTTCCCTTTTAAATCTTCAACTCTCTTTATATTTGTTTTTTCTAATGTTACTATATGTAAAATAAAATCACCAAGGTAAAAACCTACTCTTAAATTTTTTAAGGGAGCGCTAAAAGGCTTTTGCCCAGTATATCCAAGAGTTGCATCTCTTGCATTAGCCAAACCAATTTCAATTTCTCCTTTAGCTAAAAGACGAATATTTTCTAAGGCTCCTCCTGTTTCAAGGGCAATAGCATTGTATTCTGGGAGAAATTTATTAATAATCTCAGCCATCCCTACTGCTAAAGGATAAAATGTTCCACCTTTTGAAGCACCTCCAATGCTCATTCTTTTCTTTTGAGCATTTCCAGATAAAGCTGAGAATAAAATTAAAATACAAATTATACAAATTGTAAAAAATGTTCTTAACAAAATTTTATTAACTCTTCCCATCTTTCATACCTCCTCATTTAAATTCTCTTTTATTACTCACCAATTATTGATGTCCCTTTTTCAAAAATTTCTACCTTAGGTGGTTCTCCGGGAAGCTCAAGCTCTTTCCAACGCGAACATACTTTTCTATATACCCCTTCATCTAACCTTGTTGTTTTAGCGAAGGTTTTTAAATACTTATGCTCTTTGCAAGCATTTATTAGGGCTTTTGATCCATAAGGTCGTTCCTCGGGTGGATTTCTTGTGGGATCAAGATATGTTGACCAAGTATTTCTAAGTATATCAATATCATCAACAGGGTTACACCTTGTAGACATAGCCCAAAACACTTGATTCAGATCTGATGGATCAACATCCTCATCTACAACGATTATCCATTTAGTATAATATGCTCCCCCAGTACATTGTGCTGCAAGAGCCAAAACCTGAGAGGAATGTCCTGGATATAATTGTTCAATAGAAACGACAACAAGTCCAAAGATTGCAAAAGGATGTGAGTAAACTCCCTTTATCCCAGGAACCCCTATTGCCTCAAGATCATCCCATATCTTAGCAGATCGCATTAAACATTGCATTGTTGCATTACCAGAATTGTGATCGGACATAGGCGCAACTGTAAGAATTGGGTCATTTCTGTGATGAATACATTTTATCTCTATATAAGGAGTTTCTTCAGCTGGTCTTGCATAATAACCTGGAAACTCTGCAAAAGGTCCTTCCTTCATAGTTTTTCCTGGATAACTTAAACCTTCAAGTATAATTTCTGCCCCTGCTGGAAGTAAAAGATCCGTTACCTCCCCTTTGAAAACTTCTATAGCTTTATCACGAATACCACCTGCATACTCATACTCTGAGACATTCTTAGGAAAACTCTGACTTGCAACAGCATAAAGCAAAGGATTCATACCATATATAGCAGCTACTTCACAAGGCTTACCCATTTTCCACCATTTTTCACGATGAATTAGAGCATCTTTACCTGGAGATACATAAAAACCAATTTTATCCTTATCAAGAATCATATTTCTATATGTTCCCAAATTTAGATATCCTGTTTCAGGATCACGAGTAATTATTACATCCGCAGTTCCAATATACCGTCCGCCATCAAGAGGAAATGTCTTCGGTGCTGGGAATTTAGTTACATCAACATCCTTTTCCAAAATAATATTTTCATTTACTGAAGCTTTTTCTTTTGGAATTTCAACAGGTGGAATACGCTTTTTGTAACGAATTCGAATCTCTTTAATTAATTCGATTGCAGAAAGCCCTATAGGAATATTGAGTGTTAAAGCAACACGATTTAAAGAAGGACCAGGAAAATTACTTAACACCCTATACCCAGGGGGGTAACCTTTTATCTTTTCAAAAAGTAGAGATGGTGACTGAGAAGATTTACCAATAAGATAATCTATTGCTGTAAGTTCTTGATCCCAATCAACCTCTCCTTTTACTCGTTTAAGTTCACCAATTTCTTCTACTCTTTTTATCCAATCTCTTATGTCATTAATCATTGATTCCCCTCCAATTTTATATTGGTAACCGTAAAAGCCTTCTTGCATTTTCTTCAAAAATCATCTTTTTTTCCATCTCACTAATATTCATTTCATCTATGGATTTGATTGTCTGTCTTGTATATCTTTCTCCAAATTGACTATCATAAGGAAAGTCAGTAGCAAAAAGCATATGTTTAGGTCCACAGAAGGCATAAGCACACATAAGTGCTGGAGTGCTTCCATAAATAGCTGTATCATAATAAAACATCTTAAAATATTCTATAGGGGCTTTGGTTAGACCTTGCTTATATTTTGCTCCACGGAGCATTTCTGCATGATCATAAGCACCAATTATTCTTTGCTCTAAGTATGGAACCATACTACCACAATGATGTGTAATAAATTTTAAATTTGGGTATCTTTCAAGGATTCCACTAAAAACTAAACGGGTCATTGCTGCTGCTGTCTCATATGGCCAACCAAATATATGAAATATCATGTATTTAGATCTTTTTTCAGTCCTGTAATCTGAAAAATTAGCATCTCTAACAGGATGAATCCATATAGGAAGATTATAATTTGCCATCTTCTCATAAATTGGAAGAAATTCAGGAGAATCGATGGGTTTATCATTAATCGGTGTATTAATCTGAACTCCCCTAAATCTTAAATCATTAATCGCCCGGTCTATTTCTTTAAGACTTGCATCTATGTCCAGCATTGGCAATGAAGCAACAGCCGCAACAAACCTATCCGGATACTTTAAGACCAATTCAGCCATCTCATCATTCGCAAGCTTCGCTAAATAGATAGCCTTCTCTGCATCTCCAATCTTCTCAATTGGTGGAGAACTCAATGTTAAAACATGATATAGCCCTTCAAACTTATCCATAATACGAAATCTATGATCAAGATCAAAAAGCGTTGGAAGGGTTTCAATAACATCCTGAATATAAAATCCTGATGGAGCAATTTTATACAGAGCTTCTTTATATTTCGGTGGTAAAATATGGGGGAATATATCTATCTTCATTATTTGTTACTCCTTCTAAAAATTTTGCATTCTATTTTTTAAGAGGAGGTATATTTAACATCTTTCTTGCTTCCTCTGGAGAAGCAATTTCACAACCCAACTCCCTTCCTATACGCACTGCTCTTGCAACAAGTTGAGCATTGCTTTCTGCAAGCTCCCCTTTTCTGTAATAAATGTTGTCCTCAAAACCTACCCTCAAATGGCCTCCTAAAAGAATTGACTGAGTTGTAGCAGGAAGTTCATCAGCACCAACCCCCATCACAGTAAACATAGAATCTGGAGGTAATAAATCAATTAATTGCATTAAAAGTTTTGGTGAGTAAGACATGTATGCTCTATTAATTCTACGCATTCCCATAACAAAACTTATCCAATATGGCTTAGTAAGAAGCCCCCTTTCTATCAAATAATAAACATCCTCCATAAGAACTGGATTAAATACTTCAAGCTCAGGCTTTATCCCCTTCTCAAGCATCACTTTAGCGCCATATTCAATTTCTGGAAGCGTAGTGATATAGATACTCTCTTTACCTCCAAATGTGATCATCCTTGGAATAGTAATATCCAAAGATGCCATCTCAGGATTCATCTCAATTGCTTTAATTCGTCTATCCTCACTTAAGCGGGGAATATAATCAGATGCTGTACTATGCTGAATAATAATATCACATTTCAAATCCCTTATTTTCTGATCAATCTCTCGGAGTATATCAGGATCGCTAGTTGGTCTTCCAGATTTATCCCTTGCATGAATATGAACAATAGCTGCTCCTTCATTCCAAGCCTCATATGTTGCCTTTGCAATCTCTTCTGGCTGCTCCGGAAGATTCGGATTTGCCTCCTTACCTTGAAAAGCCCCAGTTGTTGCAACAGTTATTATAAGCTTCTCGGTTACCCTCAACTCTCTCATCTCTAACCCCTTTCTGTAAAGAACTAATTGCTTAAAATTTCAATTTTCTCTTATGAACTAAATCACTATAATTTCGTCTCTTGGATAATAGTCTATTATTTGAGCACCAGATTTAGTAACTACCACCATACTTTCATTCCGCACACCACCTACTCTATGCTTCCCCTCTGCACTCTCATAAGCTATCACCATCCCCTCCTCAAATGGGTTATTAATTAAAAAAATTTTAGTAATTAATGAACTTTAAGTTTTATCATCTACAAGTAATGGGACTAATTGTCTATCTTTCAGCCTAACATATCCCTTGTGAGTAATTCTTATATGGGGAATAGCAGGGGTTCCAAGTGTATCAATAGTCAAAACAGGTTTCTCCCATCTTGCTCCATTCTCTTTTAATGCATCTTCTA
>Ga0315298_1002399_pt1 | contig 31845 bp, 28 predicted proteins | sample WHS_1_MG_FD_203077 | JGI IMG/M metagenome (GOLD analysis project Ga0315298, IMG submission 203077) | Extremophilic microbial mat communities from Washburn Hot Springs, YNP, Wyoming, USA - WHS_1_MG | ecosystem: Environmental > Aquatic > Thermal springs > Hot (42-90C) | place: USA: Wyoming... | reverse complement strand
AACAAGCTCACCTCCAACATGTGGAGGTATCGCGAACTCATGGACGCGATCGAGCTGAAGGCGCAGGAGTACGGCATCCGCGTGTACGAGGTCCTGGAGTACGACACCTCTAATCACTGCGCGGTCCACAACGTGAAGGTGGCGAGGGGCCCGAGGGGAGTGGTCACCTGCCCGCTCGGGCACAAACTGCACAGCGACCTGAACGGCGCGCTCAACATCCTGAAGCGCGGCGCGGGCTCAATGCCGGCAACGCTCAAGAAGCCGCTCTCCTTCCTCGTGGATCATAGCGGAGTAGCGCCCGTCAAGGGGGCGTAACCGACGAGACCCCGCCCCGGGATCCCCGGGGAACCCTCGCCCTTCAGGGCGGGGAGGGGGTCAGATCGTTCTGAGCGGGCCGCGCAGGATCTACGTGCTGGGCTGCGCCGGCGCGTCCAGGGATGAGCTGAGGTCCAGGGCGCTGGCCGCCGGGCTCAGGGTCATCGACGTCAGGCTGGATTATGACCACGCGGAGGTGGACGTGGAGGGGGAAGGATGCGCGGACTGGGGCTGCGCCGTGCTGGACGTCGTCGACGTCGAGACGATCGAGGGCGCTGGCGATCCCCTGAGGAGGGGGCTCGAGCTGATGTCAATGGGGAGGTTCTGGGAGGCGCACGAGGTGCTGGAGTCGCTGTGGCGCGGCACGCCGGGGCTCGCGGGGGGATCGCTGGGATTTCTGGTGAAGTGCTGCGCCGCGGCCGTCCATGCCCAGAGGGGCCGCATGGAATCGGCGAGGGAGATCGCGAGGAGGTCTATGGCCGCCCCTGTTGACGAGCGCTACTTGGGTGGCCTCCTGGCGGACCTCCGGAGGGAGTGCGGCGCGCCCGATCGCGATCTGGGCCGCGTCCTGAGGGAGTTCGCCCGCAGGGCGCTCGGAGCCCTGGCCGGGGAGAACTCCGGGAGGCCCGCGGCCGGCTGAACTGCAACCGAATTGCCGAATGACTAACATAGCAAGTACATAATTCATCCATTAAGCAGTAACTAGCGCTCATAGATAATACATTTACCATAAATATAATATGTCACCTCGGCCTACTTCCATCGAGTTGGAATCCGGACGTGCGCGGGACTCCGGCGCCCTCGTGGTGCCGGTGTCCTGGATGGCCCCCGGAAGGGATCTGGTCGCGCTCGAGGCGGACGTGGCCGCCGGATACCTCGGGGTGCTCTACGACGGCCTGAGGAAGGCCGGCTACCGCGTCCTCGGCTTGATGTGCTCAGGGGAGGGCCCGAGCCTGAGGTGCGTCGGGATCCTGGACGTCACGGGGTCGGCGGCTGATCCGCGGGAGGTCGCCTCGAGGCTGTCGGCCATGGAGGGCCTCGCCTCGGTTAGGGTAATCGGGGGCCCGACGAGGGGGTTCGCGGCCGCGGGCGGCCACATACTCGAGGCGGGCGGCGTCCGGTCCGTCGTGATGACGTCCCGCGCGCTCCTGGGGCTGTTCCTCGGGGCCCGGGAGTACATGGGGGACCCCGCGGGATCCGCCTTCGCCTACTACGCCGGCATGTTCTCGGGCCGCCAGGCGGCGGCCGAGCTCTCAGGCGCGCTGGGGCCGGGGCCGGCGCTTGGCGCGCACCTCAGGATCCTCGAGTCCCACGGGTACGCGTCGCGCATAGAACTCCTGGGGAGCGCCGACGGATCTCACTACAGGATAGAGGCGCGCGACCTCGTGGAGTGCGACCTCCTGAGGGGCAGGAGGAGGGGGAGGACGTCTCACTGGTTCCGCGGGGTCCTGGCCGGATTCCTCTCGGGGCTCGAGGGTGGGGAGTGGGACGTCGAGGAGGTGGAGTGCGTCAACGATGGGTCCGACAGGTGCGCCTTCGAGGCGAGGAGGGCCGGGCATCCACCTCCCAGCGACGTTAATAGGGGCCCGGCGGGGCCGCGACCCCGTGGAGGCCTCCATATACACGGACGGCGCGTCGCGGGGCAACCCCGGCCCCTGCGCCTACGGATTCCTGATAATCAGCGGCGGCAGGGTGCTCGCCCGCCGCAGCGAGCGCCTGGGGAGGTGCACGAACAACGAGGCCGAGTACGTGGCCGTGATCAGGGCGATGGAGGAGGCCCTCAGGCTCGGCATCCGGAGGATCCGCCTGCACTCGGACAGCAGGCTGGTGATCAGCCAGCTCTCGGGGTCATGGCGCGCCAGGGATCCCAGGATGAGGGGGCTGCTCTCCCGCGCGAGGGAGCTGTCCTCGAGGTTCGAGGGCGTCGAGCTCGTGAACGTGCCCAGGGAGGACCCGTTCATCAGGATCGTGGACGGCATGTGCAACGAGGCGCTGGACTCCGCCGGGCGCCCCCGGCGCCGCGGATGACTCGTGTAAATTTATCATATGCGTGCGGCGCAACGATATAAATATCTTCAAGGCGAATGCCCGCGTGGCTTCCCTCGGAATATGTCCATACTGTGGGCTGGCCTGCAGGCTGCGCTTCGAGGTCCGCGGGGGGCGCGCTTCGTCCACGGGGCCCGATCCATCGGACCCGGTCAGCGGCGGGTCGCCGTGCATAAGGGGCCTCAGCGTGCACGAGGCCATGTACCGGGGGAGGCTCATGGCGCCGATCGTCAGGGGCGGGAAGCGCGGCCGTCCTAGGACGGTGGGCTGGAGGGAGGCTCTGGAGATCGTGGCGCGCGAGCTGGCGGGATCCGATCCCGAGGGGGTGCACTTCGCGATCTCGGGGAGGGTGACCAACGAGGACGCCCTGGCCCTGGTGAGGACCGCCCTGGCCGTCGTGGGGACGCCGAACGTGGACAACGCGAGCGCGAGGGTCTGCCACTCGTCCACCGTGGACGCGCTGAGGGAGATATACGGGGTTCCCGCGTCCACCGGGACCCTGGACGACATCGGGGGGCTGGACCTCCTGCTCCTGGCCGGCACGAACCCGGCCGTCGACTATCCCCCCATGTACTCCAGGATCTCCAGGGCCCGCGCCCGGGGGACGGCGGTCATCTACATGGGATCGGTCGCCGCGGAGACCTCCCGCGCGTCCGACCTCTCCCTGCTCGTGCGGCCGGGGGGAGAGGTGGCGGTCCTCAACTACATCGCCAGGGAGGTCATCGAGTCGCGCGCCTACGCTGATGGAGTCGAGCTAGTGGACGGATTCCGGGAGTACCGCGAGTGGGTCATGGGTTACGACCTCACGAGGGCCGCGGATGCGCTCATGGGATCCCCCGGGGAACTGCGCCGGGCAGCTGAGCTCGTCGCGGGCTCCGCGCGCATGGGCGTCGCCAGCGGCATGGGCCTCGCGCACGGTCCCGGGGGCTGCGCGGCCCTGAGGTCCCTCTACGACCTGGCCCTGCTGAAGGGCGCGAGGGTCCTCACCATGAGGGGGCTCGTGAACGTCCAGGGCGTGGGCGACATGGGCGCCTGCCCGGGGCTGCGCTGCTGGGACGATGCCTCGCGGTCGAGGGCGGAGGGGCGCTGGGGCCCGATCCCGGGCGGCGGCATCACGTTCACTGACGCGCTTCTCGGGGGAAGCCCTGAGGTCATCCTCATGACCGACATGAATCCTGTGCACAGCATGCCGAGCCCCCGGGCGGTGGAGCGGGCGCTTGAGAACTCGTTCGTCGTCTGCATGTGCAGCTACCCCAACGAGACGACGGAGCTGGCGGACGTCCTGCTCCCCACACCGCTGATGCCGGAGAGGGAGGGCACCGTGACCAACGGAGAGAGGAGGGTGAGGCCGGTGAGGCCGGCCGCGCCTCCCCCGGGCTCCCAGCTCCAGGAGTGGAGGATAGCGTCCGAGCTGGCGAGGATCCTAGGGCGCGAGCTGGGCTACTCGTCCGCGATGGACGTGACCCGCGAGATAGTAGAGCTCGTCCCGGGGTACCGCTCCGTGGACCCCGGAGCGCTGGCCTCCGGCCTCGATCAGTGGGCCCAGAAGGGGCCGATCCGCCCCAGGTTCGCGCTGGCAACAGATCCGGGCCCCGTCGACGTGCCGCCCGGCAGCTGGCTGCTGGTGGACCTCCGGAGCCCCCATCACTTCTTGGGGGGCGAGGTCACCTGGAGGGTGAGGTCGCTCGCGAGGGCCTCGGGGGGACCCGCTGTGCTCATGAATCCCGCGGACCTGGAGGAGCTCGGGATCGAGGGCCTCAGGGTCAGGGTCTGCAGCGACGCGGGGTGCTTGGAGGCGCCGGCCAGGGGGAGCGCGGTGATTCCCAGGGGGTTCATCGGATATCATCTGAGCAACAGGAGGGCCCGCTACAATGACCTGGTGCCGCCGGAGCTCTCGGGGTGTTCCAGGACGCCGAGATATAAGTTCATACCAGTGAGGGTCTACCTCGGGGACGCGCAGCTGGTCCCGCCGTCCGCCGAAATCGGCGCGGCCCCTCGCGCCGAAATCGGCGCCGATTCCCTTTAAATTCTCGTGCCAACTTTGCGCGCGCATATAAAAAATTTTTAAATAAAGCGATTTGGCGTCCGAATGCGTGGATAGGGGGTCTCCCTCGTGGAGGGGCAAGGTGAAGGACATCTACGACATGGGGGACCGCCTGCTCATCGTCTTCACGGACAGGATATCAGCGTTCGACGAGGTCCTGCCGGATCCCATACCCGGGAAGGGCGTCGCGCTCAGCGAGATGTCGGTCCTCCTGCTGGGCATGAGCAGGGGCGTGTACCCGAACCACCTGCTGAGGAGGGTCGACGAGCGCTCCGTGGAGGTCGTGAAGGCATCGAGGATAGACTTGGAGTTCATAGTCAGGGGCTACCTCTACGGCTCCGCGTGGCGCGCCTACTCGAGGGGGAGGACGACCATCTCGGGCGTCGAGCTGCCGCCCGGCCTGAGGATGGCCGACGAGCTGCCGGAGCCCGTGCTGACTCCCACGACCAAGAGCCAGGCCGGGCACGACGAGGAGATAAGCGCCCGGGACGCAGTATCGTCCGGGCTCCTGACATGGGATGAGTGGAGGGAGCTGGAGGAGGCGAGCCTCAGGCTCTACGATTTCTACCGCCGCGTGGCGTCCTCGAGGGGGCTGATACTCGCGGACGCGAAGTTCGAGTTCGGCAGGACGCGGGACGGGCTGATCCAGATAGACGAGCCGCCCACGCACGATTCGGCGCGCATATGGCCGTCCGAGTACTACGAGCCCGGGAAGCGGCAGGAGGATCACTGCCTGGACAAGGAGTTCCTGAGGGCCTACCTCAGGGAGGTCGGCTGCGTGAGGTGCGGGCTCCCGGGAGTCGTGGTGGACCAGGTGGCCAGGAGGGCGATGGGGGCGTACAGGGTCATGGCCGGCGCCGCGCGCCCGGAGGACCTGGGGCTCCTGGGGCTTGACGAGGTGATGGAGGCTGCCAAGGGAGAGCTGCGGAGTGGTGGGAATATATAGGCGCGGGGGCGGAGTCATCAGCGACCTCTACTGGTCGCTCCTGAGCCTCAACCACCGGGGACAGCAGTCCCACGGGTTCGCCGTGCTCCGCGGGGGCGAGATCCTGAGGGCGGTCGACCTGGGGCCGCTCCCCGACTCGCGGCGGCCCGATCCGGGCGCAATGGACGGTGAGCTGGGCATAGGCCACGTCAGGTACGCGACCTCCGGGGGCAGCTCGGCGTCCGAGCTGCTGGCGGACGCCCAGCCGGTGCTGGTGGAGGGCCACGGCAGGAGGCTCGCGATCGCCTACAACGGCAACCTCGCCAACGCGCTGGAGCTCAGGAGGGAGCTGGAGGCCTCGGGGGCGCGCCTGAGGACCGGATCGGACGCCGAGGTGCTCGCGCTCGAGATCCTGCGGGGCCTGGGCGCGGGAGGCCTCGAGGGCGCGCTGGCGCGCGCGTCCGGGACCGTCGACGGAGCCTACTCGATCGTCGGGCTGATCGACGATGGGACCCTCTTCGCCGCCAGGGATCCGAACGGGATAAAGCCGCTCTTCGCGGGCCGCATCGGGTCCGGCTTCGTGTTCGCGTCCGAGACCGTCGTGTTCGACATGATAGGCGCCGAGCCGGTGGGGCCCCTGGCCCCCGGGGAGCTGATTGTGGTGAGGGATGGGGCGATCTCCCGCTCGAGGTACGCGCCCGCCGCCCCGGAGCGCCTCTGCTCATTCGAGTACGCGTACTTCGCCAGGCCGGACTCGATCCTGGGCGGCAGGTACGTCTACGAGGTCAGGAGGGAGCTGGGGAGGAGGCTCGCGCGCCGCTATCCCGAGGTGGTGGCGCGCGTGGACGTCGTGTCCCCCGTGCCGGAGACGGCAGCCGACGCGGCGTACGGGTTCCACGAGGTCTCGGGGAAGCCCCTGGAGCCGCTCGTCTTCAAGCACAGGTTCGTCAGGGCCAGGGCGTTCATGTCCAGGGATGACGAGAGGCCCGAGCTCATAGCGAGGAAGTACAACGTGTCCAGGAGGGCCGCCGGCAGGAGGGTAGCCCTGATCGACGACAGCGTGGTCAGGGGCGACACCCTCAGGCACCTCGTGTCCTCGCTGAGGTCGGCCGGGGCCGCGGAGGTCCACGTGTTCTCGACCTTCCCCAAGATCTCGCACCCCTGCTTCTACGGCATAGACATGGCGACGTACGGCGAGCTGATCGGGTTCAACCGCGGCCCCGAGGAGGTGGCGCGCAGGATAGGGGCCGACAGCGTCAACTACCAGGACCTGGACGACTTCCTGGAGGTAGTGGGGCGCGACTCCTGCGTCGCGTGCGTCACCGGGCACTACCCCACCAGGCGCGCCTCCGCGCTGGCGGAGGCCGCCCTCAGGGCCCCCCACTTGAGGGGGAGGATAACGGAGGCGATGGGCTCTTGGGCGGGATCTTAGGTGTCTGCACGTTCGGCCAAGGGAGGGAGGTGTGGAGGGTGTCGCCGTTCCTCCGCTACGGTCTGATGGCGCTGCGCAACCGCGGCTCCCAGGGGGCGGCGATCGCCGTGTTCGACGGCTTTACGGTTGCCCGCGCCGAGGCGAGGGACCCGGAGGACCTCGAGGAGGGTCCCCCGGGCTACGTGGGCGTCGGCGCGGTCGCGTCGGGCGATGACTCCTGGTTCGAGGTCGGCGAGGTGGTCCTGGCCGGCGACGGCGCGCCCGAGATTGGATGGAGGAGGTTCGCCGACGAGGTCGCCGCGGCGCTCTCGTCCAGCGACCCCGCGTCGGCCCTCGCCGACGTCGTCGGCGGTGCGGGCGGCCACTACGCGTTCGTCGCCCTCTCCCGGGGCGGGACCCTGGCCGCTGGGAGGGACCCGGGCGGATCCCTGCCGCTCGAGGTCGGATCCATGGGGTTCGACATGGGCGCGGTCGCCTCGGAGTCGGCGGCGCTCGAGGTCATGGGATTCGAGCACGCGGGTCCCCTCCGCCCCGGGGAGGTGATCGTCATGGATCCGCTGGAGGTCTCGAGGGCGAGCGCCGATCCCCGCGAGGGCTCGCGCTGCTCCTTCGAGTACGTGTACAACGCCAGGCACGACTCCGTGATCGACGGCGTGAGCGTCTACGCGGTCAGGGAGAGGATCGGCGAGCTGCTGGCCGAGGAGGCGCCAGCCGATGCGGACGTCGTCATAGGCGTGCCCGAGACTTCCCTCCCGGTGGCGATCGGTTACTCGAGGAGGTCCGGGATACCCCTGGCGCTGGGCTTCGTCTCCAGCGTCGGCAGGCTGAGGACGGCGGGGCTCCGGACGGCGCTCGAGAGGGTGGCCGGGGTCCAGCTGAAGCTCAACGTGATAGAATCCGCGGTCGACGGGAGGGACGTGGTCCTTGTCGACGACAGCGTGGTCAGGGGGACGACGCTCAGGAACGTGGTCTGGAACCTCAGGAGGAAGGGGGCCAGGATCGTCCACGTGAGGGTGGGCAGCCCGCCGCTGGCGGGCGGCTGCCCGCTCCGCCGCCTGCCCCCGAGGGACGAGCTGATATCCTCGGATCTGTCGGAGGAGCAGATAGCCGCGGTGGTCGGCGCGGACAGCGTGCGCTTCCTTAGCCTCGAGGGGCTCCGCGCCGCGCTCGGGGCGGATGGCTTCTGCATGAGGTGCTGGAGGGGGTCCGCGTGATCAGGGTGCTGGGGTTGGGCGGGGGATCTAGGGAGGCCGCCCTGGCGGAGGCCCTGGCCTCCAGCTCCAGGGACGTGCGGATCTTCTGGATCTCGGAGAATCGGAACCCGGGGATAAGGGCGGCGGTGGAGCGGACCGGCGGCGAGTACGCGATTGCGGACGCCTCGGACCCCGAGGCGGTCGCGCGGCTAGCGAGGGCCTGGAGGGTGGAGCTGGCGGTCGTGGGGCCGGAGGAGCCCCTCTTCAGGGGGGTCGCGGACTCCCTAGAGGAACTGGGCGTCGCGGTCGTGGGCGCCAAGAGGAATCTGGCGGCGCTCGAGATGTCCAAGGCCACCATGCGCAGGATCCAGTGGTCTCACGGGATACCCGGCAGGCTGCTCTTCAGGGCGTACAGGAGCTACGCGGAGGCGGTGGCCGACATAGAGGCGCAGCCGGACGTGCCCGCGTGGACCCAGAACGTGGTGCTCAAGCCGGCGAGGCAGGCCGGGGGAAAGGGCGTCAAGGTGATCGAGGACAGGCAGGCCTACCTGCACGGGGAGAAGGCCGCGTTCAAGCTCAGGCACGCGGAGTGGCTCGACAGATACGTGGCCGGCTACGGGGACCTGGAGGAGAGGATACTGATAGAGGAGAAGGTGTGGGGACCCGAGTACACCGTCCAGTGCCTGTCGGACGGGCGTTCCCTGCGCTGCTTCCCGCCCGTCCAGGACAACAAGCACGCGTTCGAGCTGGGGATGGGCCCGGAGACCGGGGGAATGGGCAGCTACTCCTCGGGGCATCTCCTGCCCTTCCTCACCGAGGAGGAGTACAGGAGGAGCGTTGAGATAGTGTCGTCAATGGTGAGGGCCATCGAATCGGAGACGGGCCTCAGGTACGTCGGCTTCGTCGCCGGCCAGATGATGCTCACGGAGATAGAGGGGCCCACGCTGATAGAGATGTACTCGAGGCTCGGGGACCCCGAGGGCTTGAACGCCCTGGCGTCCCTCAGGGCGGACCTCGTGGAGGTCCTGGAGGCGACCGTCGAGGGGAGGCTCGAGGGCCTCAGGATGGACTTCTCGGAGGAGGCGACCGTCGTGGTGGCGCTTGCCCCCCGGGGATATCCGGAATATCGCGATCTGGCGGCGGGCCACCCGGTCTCCGCGGACCTGGAGGCCATCTCCGGGCGCGGCTGCAGGATCTACTGGGGATCCGTGCACGAGGAGGGCGGATCGATCGTGACCCGGGGATCGAGGGCGGCCGAGGTGCTGGCCACCGGGGCCGATCCGCCCGGGGCCTCGGCGCGCGCCAACGCCTGCGCCGGCGCGGTGAGGCTCGCCGATGGGTGGCGCTTGATCCACAGGGGAGACATAGGATCCGCGGAGATGATATCCAGGGCGGTGAGGTCCGCGCAGAGGGCGAGGGCGCTCTACCGCTACAGGATGGAGAGGGGGATCCTCGGGAGGAGGCTCGACTGGGCTCCGGGCCGGGGGCTCGTGGACCCCGCCCAGGACCTCATGAGGGAGGTGACCGCCCGTGATGAGGGGCATCGAGCCCAGGGAGTCCGCGATCGAGGAGGCCATGTCCTACGCCAGGGAGCTGGAATCCCGCCTGGAGCCGCTCGACCGCCTGGACCCGGGGGACCCGTTCGTCTACGTGAGCGTCGGCGGGGGGGAGCTGGGGGACTTGGTGCTCACCGCCGCCAAGAGGTCGCTGGGAGGGAGGAGCGCCGGCATAGTCACGGCGGCCATCGACAGGTATCAGGGTTTCCCCGCCCAGGACAGCGCGGACCTGAGCGCGGTCGTGGACATGAGGGACGGGGACGCCTTGGAGTCAGCGATCTCCGGATTCGTGCGCGATCCCCGCTCGGTCAGGCACGCGGTGTTCCTGGAGGTGGAAGCGGTGGACACGGCCCGCGTATTCGAGATGGCGACCAGGAGGGGCTACAACGTGGTCTCGACTCCGTACGGCCCCCTGGTGGGCATGGACAGGCTGGCCAGCAAGCTCCTGATCGAGAGGCTGGGCGTGCCCGCAGTCGAGTGGAGGTACGCCGGGTCGCTGGAGGAGCTGCGCGCGGCCGCTGGGGAGCTCGGGTTCCCCATAATAGTGAAGCCAGTCATGACGTCGAGTGGGCACGGCACCTCGATCGTGGAGGGCGAGGGGGGACTCGATGCCGCGTACGAGCACGCGATGAGGCACGCCAGGGGCAGGGGGGATGAGGTGATAGTGGAGAGGTACCTCCCCGAGCTGAGGACGGAGGGTGTCGAGCTCACCCAGCTGGTGCTGAGGCACTTCGACGAGGACGGGAGGATCAGGACGACAGTTCTCGCGGTCGGGCACAGCAGGCCCGGGGCCGTCTACGTCGAGAGCTGGTTCCCCTCCGGCGTGCCCGCGGAGCTGGAGCGGGAGGGCGCCGAGCACGCCGCGAGGGTGGCGAACGCCCTGGGGGGCCTGGGGCTCTACGCGGTCGAGCAGTTCGTGGTGGGCGGGAGGGTCTACACGAGCGAGTTCGCCAACAGGCCCCATGACACCGGCATGGTCACCAGGTGGGCGCTCGCGGAGGATGAGGGCTCGCTCCACCTCAAGGCCACCATGGGCCTCGTGGTGCCGGCCCCCCGCGCGGCGCACCCCGGCTCCTTCTGCGCGGCCCACGTAGTGCTCGCGCCGGACGACGTCGCGCCGGGCGCGCCGGTGACCTCCTGGAGCCCCAACGCCGCGCACTCGCTGATCAGGAGGAGGGGCTGGATGGGCGACGTGTGGTTCTTCGGGAAGCCGACCGCCTATCCCGGGAGGAGGATGGGGCTGGCCGCCGCGTGCTCCCGCTCCCTGCGCGCGGCCAGGGCCAGGGCCGCCTCCATAGCCTCAGCGGCGGAGGGGTCGATATCCTATGGCGCGCTACACGGTGAGAATTGAGGTCTGGCTGAGGGAGGGGCTCGTGGACCCGGAGGGCCGCACGGTCTCGGAGGCGCTCTCCGGGCTGGGATTCCCGGTGCGCTCGGCGAGGGCCGGGAGGATCTACGAGATATCGGTGGATGCGCCCGGCGCGGAGGAGGCCGTGTCCATGGCGGAGGGCATGTGCAGGGAGCTCCTCGCCAACCCCGTCAGGGATTCCTGCCGCGTGGAGGTGATCGGGCGACGGGATCCGTCGCGGAGGCCGCGGTCGCCGCCGGGATGAGCCCGGAGGACGCGAGGGCGGTGGAGGAGCACTTCGCCGCGCTCGGCCGCCCCCCCACCTACGCCGAGATCAGGGTGATAGCGCAGCTCTGGTCGGAGCACTGCAGGCACAGGACGTTCAGGGGCAGGATCGTGGATCCGCGCGGCGAGGTGCTGGCGGACGACCCGCTCTCCACGTTCATAGGGTCCGTCTCCGCGGCACCCTGGGTGATCTCGTCGCTGAGGGACAACGCCGGGATAGTCGAGCTGGCGCGCGGCTACGGGGTAGCCGTCAAGGTCGAGACCCACAACCATCCGTCGGCCGTGGAGCCATTCGGCGGCGCGGCCACGGGCGTCGGGGGCGTGATTAGGGACGTGCTGGCCGTCTGGGCGGATCCCATCGCGCTGATCGACGTGCTCTGCTTCGGTCCTCCCGGCTCGCCGGGGCTCCGCGGCGCCCTCAGTCCGCGCCGCGTGATGGAGGGCGTGATCTCCGGCGTAGGGTACTATGGGAACAACGTCGGGGTGCCGACCCTGGCGGGCGCCGTCGTGTTCGACGAGGGGTACGTCGGGAACCCCCTAGTGTTCGCCGGGTGCGTGGGCATCGTGCCCCCTGGGGGGTACTCGAAGGACCCGCGCCCGGGCGACGTCCTCGTCCTGGTGGGCAACCGCACGGGGCGTGACGGCATAGCCGGCGCGACGTTCGCCTCCTCGGCCCTCCCCGAGGACCTGGTGGCGCTCAGGCCGGCGGTCCAGATACCGGATCCGCTGGTGGAGGAGGGGCTAATCAGGTTCATCTCCGCGGCCAGGGGCGCCCGCGCGGCCTCCGGCGTGACCGACCTCGGGGGAGGGGGCCTGGCGGTCGCCGCCGCGGAGATGGCGCGCGAGGCGCGCGCCGGCTGCGAGCTGTCCCTGGACTCCGTGCCCCTCAGGGAGGAGATGGAGCCCTGGGAGATCCTCGTCTCGGAGTCGCAGGAGCGCATGCTCCTCTCCGCGCGCCCGGGCGATGTCGGCCGCCTCCTCAGGATCGCAGGGGCCGAGGGCCTGGAGGCCGCCGTTGTGGGCAGGCTCACGGAATCGGGTAGATTCGTCGCGCGCTTCCGCGGCGAGGTCGTCGCGGATCTGGACATGGAGTTCCTATTCAATCCCCCGAGGGTCACCAGGGTCGCGTCCCCGCCGGCGCTCCCGGCGGAGGAGGACCCGCAGCTCGAGGACCCGCCGGACCTCGGCGAGGCGCTGCTGCGCCTGCTGGCCTCGCCCAACATCTCGAGCAGGGATGGCGTGATAAGGACCTACGACACGGGCGTCGGGGGGAGGACCGCCGTCTACCCGCTGGAGGAGCCGGCCGGCGGCCACAACGACGCCGCCGTCCTGAAGCCGCTCGGCGACGGATGGGAGGGGGTGGTGATATCGGTGGGGCTGAAGCCCAGGTACTCCAGGATAAGTCCCTACTGGATGGCCGCCTCCAGCATAGACGAGGCGCTGCGCAACAACGCAGCCGTCGGCGGGAGGAGGTGGTCCCTGCTCGACAACTTCTCCTGGGGAAGCCCGGAGAGGCCGGAGTCCATGTGGTCGCTGCTGGAGGCCCTGAGGGCCTGCCGCGACTTCGCCTCGGCCTTCGGGGCGCCGTTCGTGTCCGGGAAGGACAGCCTGTACAACGAGTCGGCGCTCGGGCCCGTGCTCCCCACGCTCGTGATAACTGCGGTGGGCGTGATCCCGGACGTGAGGCGCGCCCTCACCTCGTCCCTGAAGGCGCCGGGCGATCCCGTGTACGCGCTGGGCGTCACCAGGGCGGAGATGGGGGGATCCGAGTACTTCGAGCTCCTGGGGATCCGCGGCGGCGTCGTGCCGAGGGTCAGGCCGGGCGAGTCCAAGCGCGCCCTGGAGTGCGTGATCCGCGCGGCGGACGAGGGCCTGCTGGCCGCGGCCCACGACGCGTCGGAGGGCGGCCTCGCCGTCGCCGCCGCGGAGATGGCGATCTCGGGCCGCCTGGGGATGGACCTGGACCTCACCAAGATCCCCTCGGAGGGCGCGCTGGCGGACCGCCACCTGATGTTCTCCGAGAGCAACGGGAGGTTCTTGGTCGAGGCCCGCAGGGGGAGCGAGCGCGACCTGGAGCGCCTGATGGCATCCATAGGCTGCGCGTTCGCGAGGGTGGGCACAGTGACGGGCGAGGGGGAGCTGGTCCTCAGGGGGCGCCGCGGGGCCTTGGAGCTGGGCCTCGAGGACCTGGAGTCGGCATGGAGGCGCGGGCCGTGGCGAGGATCGCCGTGCTGAGGGCCCCCGGCACGAACTGCGACCGTGAGACGGAGGGCGCACTGAGGGAGGCGGGGGGCGACGCGGTCACGGTCAGCATATCGGACCTGGAGTCCGGGAGGTCGGATCTCTCGCGCTTCGCCGGGCTCGTGATACCGGGCGGATTCTCCTACGGCGACAGGGTGAGGGCGGGCGCCATACTGGCGGCGAAGCTCAAGACGTCCCTCCGCGGGGCACTGGAGGAGCACATATCGCGCGGCCGGCCCGTGATTGGGATCTGCAACGGCTTCCAGGTGCTGGTCGAGCTGGGGATCCTCCCGGGCATCAGGCGGTGCGGGGCGGCGCTGGCCCCCAATTCCTCGGCCCGCTTCGAGTCCCGCTGGGTGCGCGTCAGGAGGACCGGCCGGTGCCCCCTCGCGGCGGGCCCCGACGTCCAGCCTCTGCCCGTGGCGCACGGCGAGGGCAGGGTGGTGCTGTCGGACCCCGGCTGCGCCGAGGAGCTGGAGTCCATGGGTCTGATAGCGTACAAGTACGCTAGGCCCGATGGCTCCCCCGCCGGCGGCGAGTACCCGTTCAACCCTAACGGGTCCGCGGCGGACATAGCCGGCCTGTGCTCGCCGGAGGGCAACGTCATGGGGATCATGCCGCACCCCGAGAGGGCGGTCCACCGGTGGCAGGTGCCCCGCGCGATGGGGGAAGCCGGCGGGATCGCGATCTTCAGGGCGTTCGTCGAGGCGGCTTCCAGGTCCGCGCGAGTTCGGGGCGCACGCCTCTCTACCGCGATACGAATGATTTCATGACAATATTTAGCATACCGGGCCGCAAATGGTGAGAAAGATATAAGACATCTCGCCGGGGCGGACCGCGTGCCGCCGAGACTCCCCTCGGCGTTCTCATCCAAGTGGTTCTCCGTCGCGCTGGACACGACCGCCACGTCGGTCGCGACCTACTGGATGTCCGCGCTCTATCGCCTGTCCATCCTGCGCTGGGTGGGACTTGCGTTCCTCATAATCGGCGCCGCGTCCTTCGCCGCGATCTCGGTCCTCTGGGCAGCGAGGGGGCTGGCGTTCCCCCATCTCATCGGGAGCGATTCGCGCGACCTGAACCGCGTGAGCTTCACCGCCGTGATGCCGCTTGAGATGATAGCGCTGGGGACCGCGCTCCAGCTCTGCCTGGGGACGCCGCGCTCCTCCTCGCGGATTACTTCGCCGCGTTCGCCGCATCCATGTCCCTCAGCGTGCTGGAGGGCTATCTCCTCTACACGAAGAGGGAGATCTCAGGGAGTGAGCTGACGTACGCGCTCGTGATACCCCCCCCATATCAGTGTCCACCGGGGTGCTGCTGGCCCCATCGCTGGTTCAGATCGCCCCGGGCCTGGCCCCCCTCGTGGACTTCCTGGTCGCGGGCGGCCTCGGGGTGAGCTTCATGCTCTTCATGCTCATAGGATCCCTGGGGCTCGCCGCGCACGTCAGGGAGGTCAAGGCCCCTGAGCACCTACCGGTGGCGATATTCCCGGTCGGGGTGTCCAGCATACTGGCCATCAACGTACTTTTCCTCTCATCGATCGGCTTCATCTAGGGGAAACTCGCGCTCACGATGGCGATCGCGCTCTGGGGGTTCGAGCTCTGGAACTTGCTCGTGATGGCCGCCGTGAGCGCCGCATCCCTCCGCGGCCGGCCCCCGATGAGCGTCTGGGCCTACCTGTTCCCGCTCACGATCTTCTGGGTCTCATCGATCCGCATATCCGCGCTCCTGGCCTCCTCGTGGTACTCGCTTCCCTCGAGGATCGTGATCGCGGCCGGCACCGCGGTCGCGGCCGTCACCCTGCCGCTCTGGGCGTACTCGGTCTACGCGTCGGCGCTCCTGCTCAGGTGGCTGATCTCGCTCTCGAGGGCTCCGGCGCCGACGGACGCCGCGGCCGAGGGCGGGAAATCCCCGTAGATGGCCGTCATCAGCTCCCTCAACCTCCTCCTGAGCTCCTCATCCGATCCGGCCACCACGCACACGTGTCCCATCTTCCTCCCGGGCCTCGCCTCGGCCTTCCCGTACCACCAGAGCCTCGCGCCGGGCACCGATAGTATGTCCCGCACCGGCAGCTCATCCCTCGATATCCCCAGGATGTTCACGATCCCCGTCGGGCGGAGGATCTCTGTCGATCCGAGCGGCATGTCCAGTATGGCGCGCAGGTGATTCTCGAACTGGCTCGTGGCCGCCCCGCAGAGGGACCAGTGCCCCGTGTTGTGCACCCTGGGAGCGAACTCGTTGGCGAGGACCCTGCCATCAGCCGACACGAGGAACTCGACCGCAAGCACGCCGACGTAGTCCATGGACCTGGCCAGGCGGATCGCGGCCCTGGACGCGGCCTCGACGGCCTCCGCGTCCCGCGCGGGCGCAACGCTGTACAGGAGGATCCCGCCCGCGTTGTGGTTCTCGGCCGCCGGGTAGACCACCTCCTCGCCCGAGCCCGAGCGGGCGACGATGACCGAGATCTCCTCCCGCACGTCCACCATCTCCTCCACGAGCACGGGGTAGCCCCAGGGGATGGACGCGGCGTCCCCGGGATTCCTCAGGAAGCGCACGCCCTTCCCGTCGTACCCCCCGCCCAGGGCCTTGACGACCGCGGACCCCGCGCTCGAGAGGAACTCCTCCACCTCCCGGGGCGAGCCGGCGGGCCTGAAATCGGCCGTCGGGATCCCCAGCTCGACGAACAGCCGCTTCTCCAGGAGCCTGTTCCGCTTGGCGAGAAGCGGGCGCAACCCCGGCCTGAGCTTCCCGGCCGCCTCCGCGATCTCCGCCGCCTCCGCCTCCGCGTTCTCGAACTCGTAGGTCACCACGTCGCTCCAGGAGGCCAGCTCGGCGCCCTCGCCAGGCCTGAACGCCCTGTCGGCAATCCTGGCGGCGGGGGCGCCCGCGTCCGGGTCCAGGACCCCGAAGGATATCCCGAGCCTCCTGCCCTCCAGGACCATCATCCAGCCCAGCTGGCCGCCGCCGAGTATCCCCACGCGCGGCCCCCGCTCGCGCGCCATCCAGCGACGCCCCCAGCACCTCATCCCTCATGGACTCCATGAGCGCGACGACCCTATCCCTAATCTCGGGGTGCTTCAACCCGAGTATCCTGGCGGCGAGCAGCGCGGCGTTCCTGGCCCCCCCGACCGCCACGGTGGCCACGGGGACCCCGTACGGCATCTGGACTATGGAGAGGAGGGAGTCGAGTCCTCCCAAGTTCCTCGTGGGTATCGGCACCCCTATCACGGGGAGGGGGGTCAGCGACGCGGTCATCCCGGGCAGGTGCGCGGCGCCCCCGGCGCCCGCAATTATGACCTCGAGGCCCCTCCCGGCGGCGCTCCTCGCGTACTCGAACATCAGCTCCGGGGTTCTGTGCGCCGATACCACCCTGACCTCGTGCGGTATCTCGAGCTGCCTCAGGACCTCCACCGCCTCCCTCATCACCTCCCAGTCGCTCCTGCTCCCCATGATGACGCCCACGAGGGGCCCCATGTTTCATCGGTGCCGCGGGACGTCTAAAATGCATTTCTCACATGCAAATTTAAAATTTGCACGATCGATGATAAAACGACAAGCCCGTCCCTTCTAGGGGAGGGGGGTAGAGTTCTCCTCGGGCCCGCCCCGCGGCGCAGCAATGGATTTAGATCGCGGCGCCCCCGGATCCGCGTGTCCTCCTCTTACAGGGGGCTGGGGGTGGACCCGAGGAAGGAGGGGGTGGAGGCGCTCTCATCGATGGTGAGGCCCGCCGTCAGGGGGTTCTCCGACGTCCTGGAGGACCCGGAGGTCGCCGGGAGGGGGCTCGTGCTCCACGTGGACGGGGCTGGATCGAAGCCCATAATCGCGTACCTCCACTACAGGGAGACCGGGGATCCGTCCTGGTTCTCGGGGCTCGTGCAGGACGTCCTCGCCATGAACGTGGACGACGCGGCCGCGGTGGGGGCCCGCCCGCTGCTCTTCGCCGACTACGTGGTCTACAATAGCCTGAGGATAAGGGGCGAGGACCTCCTCCCGGCCATAGCGTCGGGGCTCGGGTCCTCGCTGTCCTCGCTCGGCGAGGCGATGTCCGGCCTGGGAGGGGGGCCCGCCCTGGCGGGCGGCGAGACCGCGCAGTCGCCCGATCAGGTGGGCACGCTGGACGTCGCCGGCGCGGTCCTGTCCTCGGTGGGGCTGGAGGAGGCCCGGCGCGCCTCCGCGGTCGAGGCCGGGATGGTCATCGTCGGGCTCAGGAGCGGCGGCAGGTCCAGGTGGGAGCCCAGGGAGAACAGCGGGATCATGTGCAACGGGCTGACGCTCGCCAGGCACGTCCTGCTTTCGCCGGAGTACAGGGCGAGGTACCCGGAGGCCTACTCGCCGGAGGCGCGCGGGGACGGGAGGTTCCGCCTGGAGGACTCGCCCGATGGTCTGGGGATGACCGTGGGCGAGGCGCTCTCGTCGCCCACGCGCATATTCGCGCCCGTGGCTCTGGAGTCCCTCAGGCGCTGCGCGGGGAGCCCGATGGCGATGGCGCACGTGACGGGCGGGGGGCACACGAAGATCCTGAGGCTGGGCTCGGGGGTGCGCTACGTCCTGGACGGGCTCCCGGAGCCGGACCCCATCTTCGGGCTGATAAGGGAGGAGGGCCGCATCGGATGGGCGGAGATGTACGAGTCCTTCAACATGGGGATCGGCTTCGAGATCCTGACGACGCGCGAGTGCGCCGAGGAGGCGCTGCGCGCGGCCGAGCTCCACGGGGTGGGCGCGTCGATCGTGGGCAGGGTGGAGCGGTGGGCGCCCGGCGAGAACTCCCTCGTGATAAGGACCCGCTGGGCCGGCGAGCTCTCCTGGCGCCGCGCCCTGGTGCGATGGCCATCGGACTATCTCCGCCCAGACCGGCGCGTGGTCGGAGCCCATCACGTCGTGGAGTATCCCTGCCCCCCTCACCCTGTGCCTGAGCTCCTCCGAAACCAGTATGTAGTCGATCCTCCAGCCGACGTTCCTCTCGCGCGCGCGGGACCTGTAGGACCACCAGGAGTAGTGCCCCCCGTCCCTGACGAACATCCTGAAGGTGTCCACGTAGCCGAGCCCGAGAAAGTGCGTCATCCAGTCCCTCTCCTGCCGCGTGAATCCCGCGCTGTTCGCGTTGTCCTCCGGCCGCGCTATGTCCAGCTCCGTATGCGCCACGTTGAAGTCCCCGCCTATCACGAGCGGCTTCCTCCTCCTGAGCCCCTGCGCGAATCCCTCGAAGGCCCGGTCGAACTCGAGCTTGTAGTCGAGCCTGGTGAGCCCCTGCTGGGAGTTCGGGAAGTAAACGTTGACCACGTAGAACTCCTCCAGCTCTATCGTTATCACGCGCCCCTCGTCGTCGAACCTCGGGTCCCCGATGCCGCGGGACACAGAGATGGGCTCCACCCTTGAGAGCGTCATCGTGCCCGCGTAGCCCCTCCTCCTCGAGGGGTTCAGGTAGGCCAGGTACCCCGATCCCGGGTAGATCTCGAGCGGCACGGAGTCCGACCTCACCTCCTGCAGGAGGACCACCTCGTATCCCCTGGACAGGAACTCCATCAGGCCCTTCCCCATCGCGCTCCTCAGCCCGTTGACGTTCCACGACGCTATCCTCAACGCGGGGGGGATCGGCGGGGGCGAGATAAATCGAGCCGGATGCCGAGCGCCGCCCGATAACTCACGATGCCCCCGGGTCGACAGCGCATGAAATGCAAATAAATAACCCGTCGATGAGATAAAGCCGTTGAGGATAGCGGTGCTGAAGGCGAAGGGCGGGGTAGGCGGCTCCACGATCGCCGCCTCCCTCGCGAAGTACCTGGCCCTGAGGGGGATGAGGGTCCTGCTGATAGACAGGGACCTCGTGGGGACCGTATCCGAGCTCGCCGGCCTGAGGGGAAACGGCCTCATACAGTTAGTCAAGGAGTGATCCGATCCCCGCGGGGCCCTCGCCTCCCTGCAGGTGGGCCGCGGCGTCCTGCGTGCTCAAGCTGTTCAGCGACGGCGTGCCCGTGGAGGTCGAGCGGGAGGACGTGCGGAACCTGCGCGACAGACTCACCGCGGCCTACTCCGATCTGATTAGGGCCGGCAGATACGATTTCTTCGTGGCGGACAACGCCGCCGCGGCCACGCCCCTCGAGCCCGCGAGCGGCTGGGAGCTCAGCGCGTTCTCGGAGCTGATGCCCGGGCATCCGAGGACCGCGGCCCTCGTGATGGAGCCCGGCGAGGTCAGCCTCAGGGACCACGGAGTATCGTACTTCGGGATCGTCATAGCCAACAAGGTGGAGGTCGACATGGAGGGCCTGAGGTCCGCGTACGACTCGGTGAACGAGGTCATGAACTATACCGGGGCCCGCATAGGGGCACTGGTGCCGTTCCTCCAGGAGCTGCGCCGCCTCCCGGAGGGCATCGAGATGTTGCACGTACCAACGCAGGTGATGGAGGTGGGGAACGCAATCCTCAGGTATATGCAGTGGAGGGAGATCCGCCTCCCCATGCCGGATGATCAGCTCAGGGAGCTGGTCCGGGCTTCTGAAGCCGCCCGCGAGAGGGGCTCCTACGTGTACACGCCCGGCCCCGACGATCCCCTCAAGAGGGTCGTCCTGACGCTCTCCTCGGCGCTCGTGAAGATCCAGTCCTCCCAGTTCGCGGCGCTGGCCAAGCGCCTGATCGATATCGTGCGGGACAAACACGGCGACGAGGCACAGGCGTTCGCGCTGGATCCGGAGGGAAGATCTCGATCCCCGGCGTCAGGAAGCTCACGCTCATGCCGGCCTACTCCTCGGACAGGCTCAGGCTGAAGGGCATCGAGGATGCTGTCAAGATGGCCAGGAGGCTGGCCCAGGATGCGCTGGACAGCTCCGGCAGGGGATCTGGCATCCCATCATTGCTCATCGTGAGCTCCACCAACTCCCTGGAGCCAGTATCCACCTGCTGCGATCAATCCCTGCTCTCGAGGGAGTTCTGGAGGGAGTTCCTGGCCCACCTGCGCTCCTCGAACCCCTCGATGATCGCGGTGCTGCTGTGCGAGCCCATCGGTGACCGCTGCGACGCGCTCGACGGCTTGGCGGACTTCACGATATCCGGGGCGCAGGCGATCGGATCCGCATCTTTCTCCATAGTCAGCTCCAGGATCCCCTGAGGCGCGCGCCATGAGGGCGCTCAACCTGGCGTTCTTCGCGTCGCCGTTCGCAGCGTCAGCCGTCCTGGCTTGGCTCACGCTGGCGAATCCCGCCCTGGCCTGGCTGAACTACCTAATCTGGCTCACCACCGTGCTCGGCGCCTACACGTTCGTGAACTTCGCATCGACCGCCGTCAGGGCCAGGGGCTACGCGAGGAGCTACGTGGGCGCGGCCCCCGAGCTGAGGTTGGCGGCCTTCGTCACCTCCTTCAACGAGGATCCATCATTGGTGGAGGGGACCCTCATATCGGTGAAGTCCGCGCTCGGGACCAGGGGGGACGTGTTCCTCCTGGACGACTCCACGAACCCCGAGGTGGCCGGGGAGCTCAGGAGGTTCTGCGAGGCGAACGGGATCGCATACCTTCACAGGGAGGACCGGAGGGGCTTCAAGGCCGGCGCGATAAACGACGCGCTGAGGAGTCTAGGGGACAAGTACGACTTGGTGGCGATATTTGATGCGGATCAGAGGCCCAGGGCCAACTTCTTCGACGCCGCGCTGCCCTTCTTCAGGGACCCCTCCGTGGCGTTTGTCCAGGTGCCCCAGAACTACACGGAGATCGCGTCGCCGATAGCGATGGGCTCCAAGTACCAGCAGGAGCCGTTCCTGAGGATCATGATGAGGGGCAGGAGCGGAACCTCCGCCTTCTCCCTGGGATCCGGCACGATATTCAGGATCGCCGCGCTCCGCGAGGTCGGCCTCATGGACGAGTCGAGCATAACCGAGGACGCGGCCACCTCTGTCAGACTGCACTCCCGCGGATGGAGGTCCATATATTACGATGACTTCTTGGTGTGGTACGGGGAGCCCCCGCGGGACGCCGCCGCGTACATCCAGCAGCAGAGCCGGTGGGCGCTCGGATACTTCCAGCTGATGGGCAACATTCTGAGGTCCGACCTGGGCTTCACGGCGTTCTTCGACTACGTCTCGGGGGCCTTCTACTGGCTGAAGGAGGGCCCGCTGACGCTTATCGAGATCATTGCACCTATAATCTTCCTCTCGCTCAGGCAGCCCTTCATGAATGTGGATCCCGTGGTCTACGCGCTCGCGTACTTCCCATACTTCGCCCTGTCCATCGGCACATTCTACTTAATAATGCGCGGGAAGAACTACGGCCTGAAGGGCTTCTTCCTCCATCAGTCCCTCGAGTACCTGGCGTTCACCGGGATAACGGCGGCGTTCATCTCGTACCTGCTCAGGAGGAGGGTGCCGTTCAAGGTGACGCCGAAGGGCAGGGGCAGGAGGTCCCTGCGGTCGGTGATTCCCCATATCATCGTCGCGGCGGCGCTCGCGGTGTCCATAGCCCTCGGCGCCCTCTGGCTGATTTCGGCGCGCGGCGCCCTCGAGTACGCCGTCGCGATAAACATCCTCTGGGCGGCCTGGTCGCTCTTCTTCCTGCTCTCCGCCATAGCGTTCGCGCTCAGGGTCCCCGGGGAGCCCGGGGGATCCAGCTACGTGGCTCCGGCTCACATCTTTATAGCGCGCCCGCTCCACCCTCCCCGGTGAGGCGCGGGCCCAGCCTGAGGAGGAGGGTGGGCGAGGGCGACTGGATGGACATCGAGGGGGCGATCGGCGGCAACAAGTACTGGAACGTCGCGGAGGGCAGGAGGGATTACGTCTACGCGCTGGCCCTCTCGCGCGCCAGGGCCCCCGCGCCCGGCGGCCGCTACGTGAGGGCCACGGGGCTCGACAGGGTGATCGCGCCGGAGCCCGCGGCCAGGTTCTGCAGGAAGTACCGCGTGCTTCTGGTGGAGTCCAGGCGCCGGATCGTGGTATCGGTGCTCACTTGGAGGGCCTTCAGGGAGGCAATGGCGAACCCCGACGGGATCCTGTCCGCGCTCGAGTCCGGGTCACTTCCGCGCTACATTAACTACAGGACGGTGCTGAGGATCCTGGGGCGCGATGGCGGGTGGGACGATGAAGCGCGCGGATCCGCGCAGTAATCATTAATTACCCTTCCTGGCTCAGCCGCGGATGTGGGTTCCTCGCCGCCCCCAGTGCTCCAGGGCCAGGACCTCTCCTTCTCAGTAGGCCAGCGCGTAATCTTCGACGGGATCAACATTGAGACCTACAAGAACGAGCTGGTGTCGATAATCGGGCCGTCCGGCGTCGGGAAGTCGACCCTGCTGAGGGTCCTCGGCAAGTTCGTTCGCCCCACCAGGGGCCGCGTCCTGCTGCACGGCGAGGAGGTGACCAGGCCAACCCCTAAGATAGCACTGGTGCACCAATCGATAGCGACCTTCCCATGGATGACCGCGCTGGATAACGTGAAGCTCGCCCTGCAGGGCAGGGGGCTGTCCAAGGAGGAGATGGAGGAGAGGGCCAGGAGGGCGCTCGAGGTGGTGGGGCTGAGCGGATTCGAGCGCTTCTATCCGAAGGAGATGAGCGGCGGCATGAGGCAGAGGGTGGCCATCGCCAGGGCGCTCGCGGGCGATCCATACGTCCTCCTGATGGACGAGCCCTTCGTGCACCTGGACGAGCTGACCGCTGAGAGGCTGAGGCGCGAGATATACGACATACTCTTCAGCGAGGGGTCGACGCTCGAGTCGGTGGTGCTCGTGTCCCACAACCTGAACGAGGTCGTGGAGCTGTCCGACCGGGTGTACGCCATGAGGGGGTCCCCCGCGAGGATCGTCGGGGAGCTGACGATCGAGCTCGAGAGGCCCAGGAACCAGTACAACCCGATCTTCAGCGAGTACGTGAGCGAGCTGTACTCCATGCTCTCGATAGGTGAGTAGGATGTACGGGGGACTGATAATAGCGGCGGCCGCCCTCGCCACTTTCGCGCGCGTCCTGGCGATGATGGGGCTCTCGATAGTCACCGGGTGGCTCCTGGGCTACGCCTCGCTGAGGAGCAGGGGGTTCGAGTCCGCTTACATACCGGCCGTAGCCGTGCTGGAGTCCGTCCCGGTGATAGGGTTCTTCCCCCTCGTCCTCATAATATTCGTCGAGAGGATAGGGGGCCCCTTGGGCGTGGAGATGGCCGCCGACTTCCTGGTGTTCGACGCCGTCGTGTGGAACATCTGGGTGGGCATCTACCAGGCATTCAAGACGGTCCCGCGCGACCTGGAGGAGGTGGCCGATAACTACGGGCTCGGCTTCCTCGGGAAGATGAGGAAGCTCTACGTGCCCTACTCCATACCTAGGATAGCGGCGAACCTGTTCCCGTCGTTCGCCGACGGGCTCTTCTACATAATGGCGAGCGAGGTGGTCTCCGTGGGGGTTCACACATACGAGGTGTTCGGGATAGGGACCCTGCTCACCGAGTACGTAGCGGGGGGGCAGATGGCGGGGATCTACTACTCCCTCCTGGCCATAGGGGTGGGCGTCGCGGGCTTCATGACGCTCTTCCGCTACTTCGCCAGGGCCTCGGTGGCGAAGTATGGGCTCGACACGGCCGTCCAGATAAGGCGCCGGGAGAGGCCGGCCCCGAGGCTCGGCTCGAGCGCGTGGGTGACCCTGGCGAGGCCCATGAGGCGCCTCTCCAGGTACGCGGCCTCGGTCGTCCTAGCGTCCGTGGCTCGCCCAGTGCGCTCGGTCTCGGGGAGGGCGCCGCGCCTCGCGCGCGCCGCTGGATACGCGATCGGCATCGCGATCCTCGGATACATAGTCTATTCGTCCTACAGGCTGATCGCGGCGGTGCCCGCCGCGACATGGTCCGAATTGTTATCGGACACGCCCGCGATGCTCTACGCGCTGGCGGTGGACTACGGGCGCGTCGCGGTGATAACGGGCGGGTCTTTCGCCATATCGGTGCTGGCCGGCTACTACCTCGCCACGCACGTGAGGGCCAGCGCGATCGTGATACCCACTGTGCAGACGATAGCCGCGTTTCCCCCGCCGGCGTACTTCCCACTGATATACATGGCGACGTACACCTACATGGACGCGCTCCCCGGCGGCATCGGCGCGGAGGTCTACGTCTTCATCCTGGGGTTCCTGAGCACGTTCTACTACGTGTTCTTCAGCTTCTGGATGGGCGTCCAATCGATACCGGTCGAGTTCTGGGAGCTGATGGACAACTACCGGCTGGGCTTCTGGGACAGGCTGCGCAGGGTGGTGCTCCCGGCGACGCTCCCCTACCTTGTGTCCGGGATCTCGAGCACCGTGAACAGCGCCTGGGGAGGCCTCATGGTGGGCGAGTACTGGCCCGGCGTGGTGCCCGGGAGGAACCTCGAGGTCAACGTGGGGCTCATGAAGCTCCTCGACATCTACGTGAGCCAGGAATACCTTCACAGGGCCGCGTGGGCGTCGCTGCTCTTCGGGGCTGTCGTAGCCGTCTACAGCCTCCTGTTCACGGAGAGGCTCATGAACCTCTCCAGGTCGAGGTACGTGGTCGAGGAGGGGATCTTCGCGGCCTGAGGGCGCCCGCCGACCCTCTCCTCGGGAGGAATCATCGGCAAATTATTTTAACATCCGCGCCCCAAACCGGTAACGTGGCGAGGCTCAGGGTGCTCTTCGTGAGCGACGTGCACTACCGGCCGGACCTCGCTGGAGAGGATCCGCCGAGGGCCGCGGGCCTCGCCAAGATCGAGGAGATAGTGAGGAGGGAGGAGCCGGACCTGCTCCTGGGCGCAGGTGACTGGGACCTGGGGTTCGACAAGGAGGCCTTCGAGGAGCTCGCGGCCATGACCTACGTCCTCACAATATACGGCAATCACGAGAACAGGGAGGGCATACGCGCGGCGCGCAACGCTGACGGGAGGCCCATACTAATACCCGACGGCGATGCTGTGGAGTTCGACGGGCTGGTCGTGGCCGGGATCTCGGGCAACATAGGCAGCGGCAGGAAGTGGCACCACAAGAGGCCGGAGCAGTTCGAGGCCGAGGCATCGAGCCTGTCGGAGCGCCACGTCGACGTCCTCATAACGCACGAGCCGCCCTCGGAGGTCCCCTTCGTGCCGGGGAACCCCTACGGCAAGAGGATAGTTTCCAAGGCCGTCATGATGGTGAGGCCCGGGCTGCACTTCAGCGGGCACGTCGAGTACCCGACGCAGCTCGTCAAGCACGGGGGCGTGAAGTTCCTCCACGTGGACAGCCAGCCGCCGGCTTGCGAGTACGCGGTGGGAGCGTTCGAGGACGGGGAGCTCCGCGAGCTCAGGATAAGGAGGAGCCCCGTGATACCCTTAAAGGAGACCCTGGCCGGTGGCCTCGGGGTTGACTAAGCTTCCCTGGGTGGACGCGGTCAGCATAGAGCCCTGCGGCACCATAATCGACTGCAGGGGCGGCCTCGAGGAGTACCTGAGGGCGGCGCTGGGGGACGAGCGGCTCGCGTCGGGCGTAGCGTCCCGTGCGATGCACATCGCGCGCTCGATCCAGGCGCCCTACGGGGCCCGGATGATGCTCGGCCTGAGGGCCGCGATGGAGCTCGGCGCCGAAGGCGCCCCGGGGTACTCCGAGGAGCTGGGCAGGGGGCTGGTGGAGTCCATCCCCGGGTGGAGCGTGTTCCCAGACTCCGCGGAGGGGATATCGCTGCTCAGGGAATCCGGGTACCGCGTGATCCTCGTGTCGGGGCTCGAGGAGTGGATCCTCAGGGCGTTCGTGGGCGGCTCGGGAATATCCGTGGACGCGGTCTACGGCGCGGGCAGCGAGGGTCCCTTCAAGCCGAACCCCCGCGCGCTCTTCACGGCCTACAGGGACGCCGGCATCCCGATCTGGAGGGGGCTGCACGCGGGCCAGGACATCGACGAGGACGTGCGGCCGGCGATGGTGCTGGGCCTCAGGACCGCCTGGGTGAACAGGTACGGGGAGGAGGAGCCCGAGGAGGGGATAGCCTCGGAGTACATAGTGGGATCGCTCGGGGAGCTGGCGGAGCAGCTGTCCGAGGGCCGCGAGGGGAGGGACCTCGACGGGTGGCTACGCCGCCATGAGGGGCCGGGCGGCGATCACTACCCACGCGTCGACCCCTCAGGGCGGCGTCGAGGTCCTCTATCAGGTCATCCACGTCCTCCAGGCCGACGGACAGCCTGAGGAGCCCGTCCGTTATGCCCAGCCTCTCCCTGACCTCGGGCGCTATGGGCCCGGAGGCGCTCATAGCTGCGTACGTGAGCAGGCTCTCGGTCCCTCCGAGGCTCGGGGACGGCTTTATCACCCTGACCCTCTTGAGGGCCCTGAGGACCGATTCCTTCCCGCCCTTCAGCTCGAAGCTCACGACGGCGCCGTAGAGCCTCCTCTCGAACAGCCTGTCCGCGACCTCCCTGTAGGGGCTGTCGCTCAGCCCGGGGTAGTGCACAACCTTCACGGCCGGATGCTCGCGTAGGAACTCCGCTATGGCCATAGCCGACGCGCTCTCGCGCTCCATCCTTATGCTGAGGCTCTTGAGCCCGCGCAGCACGAGGTAAGCGCTGAACGCTGACATCGTGGACCCGAGCATCCTCCTCCACTCCCAGGCCGCCCTGGCGCTCTCCTGGTCGGGGAAAGCCGACACCCCGGCCAGCACGTCGTTGTGCCCCGCGAGGTACTTCGTTGCACTGTGAACTACGGCGTAGGCGCCGTCCGCCAGCGGCCTGTAGAGATATGGCGTCACGAATGTGTTGTCCACGATCAGCTTGGCCCCGGCGTCCCTGGCGGCGCGCGAGATCTGGCGCACATCCAGGACCCTCAGCGTCGGGTTCGTCATCGTCTCCAGGAACACGACGTCCGCGGGCTTGGAGAGGGCATCGATAACGTGCTCGGTGTCCGGCCACACCTGGTCCACGGTCACGCCGAACTTCCCCAGCTCCTCCAGCAGCCTTATCGTCGTGCCGTACTCCTCCATCGGGACCACCACCCTCATCCCCGGCCTGAGGATGGAGATCAATAGGCTGCTTATGGCGCCCATCCCCGACGCGTAGCCCAGGGCGTCGGCCGCGTCCTCTATCCTCGCTATGGCGCTCTCCAGGGCCTCCACGGTGACGTTCTCCTCCCTCGCGTACTTCAGCTCGGTGCCCCTCTCCGTCATCCTGGGCTGGCCGGTCTCGCGGTCGGGGTGCTCGCATATTATGCCCATGTAGATTGGGGGGATGAAGTAGCCCCTGTCCTCGTCGTAGTAGCCGTGGCCGTGGACTAGCTTGGTGTCGAATCCCTCCATGATGCGAGAGCGCTGTCCCCTTGATATAACCGTTTTCGCGATACCGGCGGCTCCGTTGCCTCAAGCCCACCTCCCACCCGAGCGAGAAAATAGGACGCGGCCCGCTCAGCCACGGGGGCATCCCCTCCCCTCCCACACTAGTGGGGCCTTCCCGTGCCCTCGAACGTTCTCCTCGAGCTCGGCCCGCGCCCGCCCACCTGCAGGCGTCCGCGCACCATCCCGCGCCATCGGTGTGGATCGGGACCCCGCTGTACTTACGCGCCAGCCCCCTGATGAACAGGTACGCATCTATGGAGGTCAGGCTCGAAGGCGATCCAGATCCACGCCGGGGTCCCTCCCGAGTTCACCACGGTCCCATCGATGATTATGCGATGCACTTCCCTCGGATCCATCGGCGCGGATCCGAGGATCGGGCCCGACCTCTGCGCCCACCTCCACGTCGGGGCGTGGCTCTGATGACGGGCCTCAGGGACTTGGCGGCGCGCCTCAGCGAGGGGCCCGAGAAATAGGGATGACAGCGCGGGCAATGACCGGAAGGGGAGTCCTCCTCCTGATCCGTATCGGATCAGCTGCCATTGCAAATCGGACGGAGGGCTCCCCACGGATTTAGGCTCATCGATCGGCTTAAGGTAACGGAGCCATGCCGGCAGCCGGACTTAGTGTCTCACGGCGCCGGCCCCTCCTGGCCGGCATCCCTGACCGGGAGAGCGATTATGGCCATATCGACTGATTCGGGGTCGTCCAGCATGGCGCTCATGCAGCCGAGGAACTGGCTCCTGCTCTCGTCCTGATCCGACGAGGCGAGGAGCACGGGGCTGCCGTCCTCCGCCGAAATCCCGAACAGGTACTCGTGCAAGCTCCCGAGCACCTGCCCGGCCTCCTCCGAGAACTTCAGGAGGAGCATGAAGACCGCGAATCCCCCGTAATCCTTCCCGTCCGGCGACGAGACGCCCCTTATGGCCTCGAGGGCCGCGTAGTTGTCCCGCGACCTCACAAGGTCCACTATCCTGTCCAGGACGCCCCTGTCCAGCTTCACATCATCCCTGACCTCGTGCAGCTCTATCTCCTCCTCTCCGCCCTCGACGGCTATCCTCACGGACCAGCGCCTCTCAGGGTCCAGGAAATCATGCGCGCTCACGCGTACCGCCTTGCGCGGGATCCGCCATCCCCGCTATTTAACTTGTGGGCCGCGCCGTCCGGGCCGGGCAAGTTGATCGGCGCCGGCGAGCGAGGGGTCGAGTGGGTTCGGCTTGTTGGTTGCCGCGGGCCGCGTCCCGCCCCGGGGCAGGCGAGCTAAACTTGATCGGGTTATACTTATATGTGATATAAACTTCTCGAACGATATTTGAGCGCATGAGGAGCAGGAAGCTCGTGAGGATAGGGTCCAGCCTGTTCGTGTCCATACCCGCCGAGTGGGCCAGGTCCCTGGGGCTGAGCGAGGGATCCGAGGTGCTGATGGACATGGACGGCGAGGGCATAACCCTGAGGCCGCCGCGGGGCGCGGCCGGGAGGAGGGTCTCCGTGGGGCCCCCCGCCGTCCACAGGAAGCTGCTGGCCGCCTACCTGAACGGGTGCAGCGAGATAGAGGTGTCACTGTCGGGCGTCGGGCGGGAGGACATGGAGAAGCTGGAGAGGACCGCGTCCTCGCTGATCGGGCTGGAGAAAGTGTACCAGGGGTCGGACCGCGCCGTGTACGCGTGCTTCGTGGATGACAACCAGGATGCCGGCTCCATATCTGGCAGAATGGTGGACACCCTCTCGGGAATGCTGGTGGACGCCGCGAGGGCGCTCGACTCCGTCGACCGCGGCGGGCTGGAGGAGGTCGCCGAGCGCGACGCGGTGATCGATAGGCTGTACTTCCTGCTGGTGCGCGTCCTCAGGTCGACCGTGGAGCTGCCGCGCGCCAAGCTGATGGACTTCCGCGCGATGTCCAAGGTCCTGGAGAGGATAGGCGACGAGGTCTCCGGCCTGGCGTCTGGGGCGCCCGAGTCATGGAATCCGACGTCGCTCTGGGCTTACGCGAGCGAGGAGGCCGACATGCTCAGGAAGGCGCACTCGATGTTCCTGGAGGGCAGGCACGAGGATGCGGAGGCGCTGGGCGAGGAGGCCTGGTCCCTCTCCTGCGAGCTGCTGGCCGAGGCGGCGCGGGAGCCCGGCGACTTCGGCGCCCGCGCCGCGCACGCATACTCGGCAGTCGCGGGCCTGATCAAGGACGTGACGGACCTGATCGTCTGACGGCGGGCGCCCGCTCGGCGGCTCGCAAAGCTTTTTGGCAGGAGGGCCGAGCTCCCGGCCCTCTTGGAGGACCCCAGGGAGCTGGCCAAGCGCATGTCCCGGCTGGAGGCCGAGTACGCCGAGAGGCTCAGGAGATCCGTGGAGGGAGTGGGGAACCCGGCCGTCAGGGCCGTCATGCTGGCGGTGGCGCAGGACTCGGTGAAGCACTCCATGCTCTACGACACGATAGCGGAGCTCCTGGGGGGTCGGGGCCCCCTGCTGGACGACGCCCAGGCGGAGCGCCTGCTGCGCGAGATCGAGGAGCACATCAGGGTGGAGGAGGCGATGATGGACAGCGCCCGCTCGCTCGCCTCCAGCGCGCGCGTCGAGGGCGCCAAGCTGGTGGCCGAGTCCATATTGGAGGACGAGGAGCGCCACCACGAGATGCTCAGGGCGATCCGCGAGATGATAATCAAGAGGGAGACGCTGACGGAGGACGAGATCTGGGAGATGACGTGGAGGTACGCTATGTGGCACGGCGCGCCCGGGGGCTAGGCCCGCCGGTCCCACCCCGCGTCCCACGGCAGATGCACTTGATCAATTTGTCTCACCAGCCTCATCATCCCTCCTACATCGCGCGCGGCGCACCGTTAATCGATGCCCGAGAAGGTTCCGGACGACGTGAGGGGGCAACTCAAGTGGGCGAAGGAGCGCATAGACTCCCAGCTGCAGAAGCTGAACAGGATTTCGTCGGACGTGGACCGCCGCGAGAAGGCGCTCTTCGAGAGGGTCGTCTCGCTCAGCAAGTCCGGCGACCCGCTCCGCGCGGAGAAATACTCCGAGGAGCTGTCCCAGGTCAGGGAGCTCAGGGACACTGTCAGGGCGCTCTCGGCCACGCTGGACGCCGTCTCCCTGAAGCTGGAGGGCGCCATAGGCCTGGGCGACGCCGTCGCCGCGATATCCGGCGCGAGGGCGATCGTGGCAAACCTCAGCCGCCAGGTTAAGGGCATGAACCCCGAGATCGACAGGTCGATCGCGGAGATAAGCGACGTCCTGACGTCGACGCAGCAGATGTTCTCTGAGATCTATATACCAACCAGCCCGGACTCCGAGTCGATACTGGAGGAGGCGGAGGCGGTCGCCGAGGTCAGGCGCAGGCAGGCCGCGGGGCTCGGGCTGGAGGTCCAGCCCCAGCGACGACGCCCCTCCTGAACCGCCCGAAGCCGGTCAGATGGCGCGGATACCCGCGATCGGATACCATCCACACGGCGCCACCGCTCACCCCCCCAGTTGCATCGCAGGGCCGAGGTCGGCGCTGGGGGCCTCGCGCGCGGATATCCACTCCAACCCCTCGCCTGGCTGAAGTGAATGGCATGCCTATGTACGCGGGGGACCGGCTCGAGGGATCGTTCGCCCGTTCTTGCATATCCGATGAGACCACGGACGCCGGCGAAGCTCTTAAAAATTCCATCGCTTGAGCCCCTCGGAGCATGAGACTGTATGAGTACGAGGGGAAGCTGCTCTTCTCCAGCGCCGGCATAAAGGTGCCCGGCCAGGTCCTCCTGAGGACGCCCGAGGACGCTGAGCGTGCCGCGGGGAGCGCCAGGTACCCGGTGGTTCTGAAGGCCCAGGTCCTGGTGGGCGGCAGGGGCAAGGCCGGGGGCGTCAAGATAGCGAGGAACCCGGATGAGTTCGTGAGGTACGCGAGGGAGATACTTGACATGACCATAAGGGGGGAGAAGGTGGCCGCGGTGCTGGCGGCGGATTATGTGGACATAGAGCGCGAGCTCTACCTCTCGATGATAGTGGACAGGTCCACGAGGAAGTACCTCATACTCCACTCCGACAAGGGGGGCGTGGACATCGAGGAGGTCGCTAGGCAGTCGCCGGAGCACATATTCAGGACGACGTTTGACCCGTTCGTGGGGATCAAGGAGTACCACGCGCGCGAGGTCGCTAGGAACCTCGGCCTGGGCGCGCAGTTCACGGGCCGCGTCCTGGACCTCCTCAGGAAGATGTACGAGGGCGTCATGCTGCGCTA
>Ga0315298_1002398_pt1 | contig 31854 bp, 22 predicted proteins | sample WHS_1_MG_FD_203077 | JGI IMG/M metagenome (GOLD analysis project Ga0315298, IMG submission 203077) | Extremophilic microbial mat communities from Washburn Hot Springs, YNP, Wyoming, USA - WHS_1_MG | ecosystem: Environmental > Aquatic > Thermal springs > Hot (42-90C) | place: USA: Wyoming... | reverse complement strand
TTCCTCGAAACTCAGCCGGCTGGTTCCCAGCGAAGTAACCAAGGCCGCCGACACCCCGATCCCGTCACCGCCGATGCCCAGCAGGCACACCGAATCAGCGTCGCTACAGCCGGCCTGCGTAATCGAGCCGTACGTGGCCATTCCCACCACGATCTCTGCGGGCAACACCGACGAAACCGCCTGGAGCACTTTCGCCTTGTTTTCCTGATCCTCGAAACATTCGGAGAGGAGGACTGCCTTCAGGGGCGCGCCGGCCATGGCCTGCCGAAGCGTCTCGGCCGCGGTTTTGCCTGCGGCTGCCGGGTCCTCGTTTTCGGCCAGGGCGACCCGCAGTACGATCTCGCCACCCGGTTTCGGCGGGGGCGAGGACCAGGTGTCTTCCGCCGCATGTGCACCGGTGGAGCCGGCCGCTACCAACATCCCGGCGCATCCCGCCAACCAAATCGATCGCATGGTCGAACTCCTGTGTGTACCCCCCAAGCCGGCCCGGAAATGCTGCTCAAACCAAGGCGGCCTTGGGGCTTCGCCTAACGTGGATAGTTGCTATTCGCGCAGGCCCTGGACTTAGTATTTCGAACTGCATAGCCCCCAAGGGATGCGGTTATCGAACGGAGGATCGCGGCCCCATACGGCCCCCGGCCAGCGGCTCCAGGCGGCGGCGTTTCGCTCCCACGGCCACAAGCCGGCCGCCTGCCCCCAGTCGCGAATACCCGTCCCGTCGGGGTCGTGAATCACCAGCGACATACAAAACTCCCGCCCCTCGCCCGGCCGAATGCCGCTCAGGAGCTTGAACGGAATAGCGCATTCGTAGTGGGTCACGCTGGAGGAGCGGGTAACCGCGATTTCCACTTCCGGCAGTTCCAAACCCGCCAGGGACCGCTCCGCCTGCGTCTGGGCCAGCCGCGTCCCGGGGTCGGCCAGCCGAAAACATCGGCCCCGTTGCCCATCGGTTACCAGCAGGAACTCGTGACGCCCCACGGGATCTTCCGCGACACGGGGGACCGGCGCGTCCTGAGCGGCCAGCGCCACCTGCACGGCATCGCAACGGGGCGATTGGCCCCAAACCGCCAGCCGCTCCTCTTCTACCGATACCAACAGACAAAACATTTTGCGGTTCCACCCCGTTGCAATAACCGTCTTCTTACCCGCGGTAACGAACTCCACCGGAATGGCGTCGTTCCAGTCATCGGTTTTTCCGTCGATCCTCAGGCGCAGGTAAGGTGCGCTGGTGACCGCCACGTCTTGGCGATGAGTGAAGCGCTTGCCGCCTCCTTCCACCGTTACCGTCAAAGGGTAGCGATTCACCTGGCTCAAGGTTCCCCGCTCGACGCCAAATACCATCCGGAGGGTCTGGCCAGGGGCGATGGTGATCTCCTTCTGGGCGGGAAGAATGTGCCAGCCGGGGGGACCTTCTACCCGCACCGCTCCATCGAATCGGGAGTCCAAAAAGCTCTTGGCCAGGACCACGACCTGTGGCTTATGAGGCGGCGCGAGGGTGAAGCTGGCGATTCGCAGGGCCAAATCTTCTCCACCGCGGGCCGAGACCGCCGCCACCCACGCCAGCAACCCGGCCAACACCCGAAAACCTGAACTGCGCTGCAAGGGAAGCGATTGACCCATGATGGTTTAGCCTGTGGGTAAAGCTGCTGGAGCAGGCGGCGAAAGTCTGCTGGCGATTGTGGCCGGCGCATCTGGCGGCGTCAAGAGACAGTCGAGGTTCCTCGCCACCCGGCAGGAATCGGCCATTCGACGGGTTCGGCTCCGGCGGGAGGGTCAGGCGGCCAGCGGTGGGAATGCCCCGCCGGGATGGGCGGTAGCCGATTGCCGGACCAGCCAGTAAACTGGATAGAATCTCGTTGTTCATCCCGTCTTTTGAGGCTTGCGCGATGCCATGCCGGGGAGTTCGCGGGGCAACCACCGCTGACGCCAACACACGAGAAGCCATTTTGAAGGCCACGCTCCAACTGTTGGCCCTGATGATCCGTCAGAACGGCATCCGCCCAGAGGACGTGGCCAGCGCGATCTTCACGGTCACCAAAGACCTCGACGCGGAATTTCCCGCCCTGGCCGCCCGCCAGCTCGGCTGGCTGAACGTGGCGTTGCTTTGCGGCTACGAACTGGATGTGCCGGGCGCCTTGCCCCGATGCATCCGGGTGTTGGTGCACTGGAACACTTCCAAGTCGGCCGACGAGATCGTACACGTGTACATCAAAGGGGCGGCCAATCTGCGGCCCGATCTTTCGCAACTGCCCCCGGTGGACTGGGAAGAGTTGGAGCAGTGGATTCAGGAGCACATGCAAAACGCCCGGCCGGCGCGGTAGGAGAACCAGGCCAGGATGGGCCACGGGCTGAACCCGCAGAAGTCTCGGCCATGGGACCACCAGCGGAGACCGCCATGGCACTCTGCGGGCAGGCGATTGTGGACGCCCGGTGGGGTGTTAGCCTTTCCCTTTCTGCGTCTTGCCCGCCGCTGGTTTGCCGCCAGCGGGTTTTCCCATCGCCCGCAAGCATTCGCGGGGAGTCACTATTCCATCGCGATTCAAGTCCAATCGGGCAAACTCGGCCAGTTGGGAGGGAGTGGGCCTGGGGGCGAACTCAGCCAACGTAAGCTGGCCGTCGCCATCCTCGTCTCGTCGAACGAACCAGTCGGGCAAGCCAGGCGGAAGACGCTTGGGAGATACGAAAAACCGGGTTTCGCGGCGGGGGCCGGTTGACTCGGGCGTCTCTTCGGCAGAAGTACCAGCGGCTGCCGGTGGCGGGCTCTTAGGCGCTGTGGCCTGGGTATCGGCCTTGCCGGTTGCGCCTGCGCCTGGCCCGGCCGAGGCGGAACCCGGCATCTCGGCCGGAGTAAACACCGAGGCCAAGGTGGCAGGCTCACCGGCCGGTGGCGCCAAACGCACTTTGTGCATCTCGGCGTACCCGGCCACGTAGCGGGCGAATTCCTCAGGGGTAATCACCCCATCTCGGTCCGTATCGGCACGGGCAGGTTGGCCAGCCATGGTCTGGTATTCTGCTGGTCCCAGGCGGCCATCCCCATCCCGATCGTACTGGCGGACCACCCGTTGGGCGTAGCGTGCAATTTTGGCCGGAACAGGCTGAGGGGCCAAAGCGGGCGATGAGACCAACTCCTCCCCTCCTATAGTGTACATCGTCTGCCCGCATATGGTGGAAATCCCGAGCAAAAGGCTGATTCCAAAGGCAGGCATCGCAGCACCGCAGCAAGCGAAGAGGCACGTGTGGCGGGAAATATCTTTGCCCATTCTGGCTAAGCCCGCAGCGGGATGTCAAGGTGAAAAGAGTGAGTAAAATGGATAATGTTTTGGCGGTGTCCGCGGTAGCAAAAGTATTGACCCGTCGGTCCGGGTGGCTATAATCCGCTTAGACTGAGAGTAGTGGACAGATATTTGCGGCCAACTGTCAACCCTCCAATCAGTGGCCGTCCCGCCCAACGAACTGCCCGCCCAAGGTGGAGTGACGCAGGCCAAAGCAGGCCTTAGCGTAATTCCGGAACAGAGGATGTGACGATCCTCGCCGGGCCGTCCTGAGTGACGAGTGTCCGGCCTGAGTTTCTCCCAGATACGCAACACGGAGCCGCACACCCGAGAAGCAAGGACGCTTTGCCCGATGGCATCCCCCGAGGGGGCCAAAGGGTTCTTTGGGGTTCACTCCGATAACTCAGGTGGAACTTCCGATGTCGATTGCCCATACCTTCAGTTGGAAGGGGCTGCAGGATGCGCGCCTTGCCCCCAATCGTGGGCTACCCGGTGGGGAGGCAAGTCTTAGCCAACTGGCGGCCGAACTGGGATTCGCCACTGAGACCGAGGAAGACGCTCTCCGCGCGGTGGGCGAGGCGATGGGCCTGGAGACCATCGACTTGGCGACGGCTAAAGTCGATGCCGGTTTGGTCCGGGATTTTCCCTCGCGGCTTATTCACCGCTACGGTGTTTTCCCCGTTCGCCGCGAGGGAGATACGCTCATACTGGCCATCAGCAATCCGCTGGATCTCCAGGCGGTCGATGCGGTCAGTGCCGCGCTGGGGGTCAGCGTCATCCCTGTGCTGGCGCTTCCGCGGGAATTGGCGCGGCTGGTGAAGACGCACCTGGGCGTCGGCTCGCAGACGGTCGATGGCTTGGTCGCTCAGCAGGAAGAGCGTGGCCAGGTGGAGATGCTCGAAGAGATCGAGTTCGACAACTCCGAGGCGGCCGAGCAGGCCCAGCAGGCTTCGGTGGTCCGCCTGGTCAACGAGATTCTGGTCGAGGCCGTGGAAGCCCGGGCAAGCGACATCCACATGGAAGCCCAGGCGCATGGCATGAAGATCCGCTACCGCATCGATGGGGTGCTCCAAAAGCAGCCTGTGCCGCCGGAGATCAACCGCTTCCAGGCCGCGATCATCAGCCGGCTGAAGATCATGGCCAAATTGAACATCGCGGAGAAGCGGGTGCCGCAGGACGGCCGGATCAAGCTGAAGGTCAATGGGCGCGAGGTCGATATCCGCATCTCCATCATCCCCATGCTTCACGGCGAAGGGGTGGTGATGCGGATTTTGGACAAGGAGCGGATGCAGTTCTCCTTGCGCGGGATTGGCATGGACGAGGACGTGTACGCCCGCTTCCACCGCCTGATCACGCTGCCCCACGGCATCATCCTGGTCACGGGTCCCACCGGCTCGGGCAAGACGACGACGCTTTACAGCGCACTGAATGAAATCCGCGACGAAGAGACGAAGATCATCACGACCGAAGACCCCATCGAGTATCACCTCGAAGGGATCAACCAGATCCAGGTGCACCCCAAGGTGGGATTGACGTTTGCCGCCAGTCTGCGGGCCATCCTCCGTCACGACCCGGACGTGGTGCTGGTGGGCGAGATTCGCGACCTGGAGACCGCCGAGAACGCCGTGCAGGCTTCGCTGACGGGGCACCTGGTCTTCAGCACCTTGCACACCAACGATGCCGCAGGCGCCTTTATGCGCCTGGTGGATATCGGTGTGGAGCCGTTTCTGGTTTCCAGTACCGTCGAGGGCGTGATGGCGCAGCGCCTGGTGCGGGTTTTGTGCCGCGAATGCCGCCAGCCTTACTTGCCCCGGCGCGGCGACGTGCCTGCGGATTTTCCTTTGGAAGAATGTCTGGCCCGGGGCGAGCGCCTGTATCGTGCCGTCGGCTGCCGCCATTGCCGGGGCACCGGCTACCTTGGGCGCACCGGGCTCTACGAGTTGCTCGAAACCAATGACGAAATCCGGCGGCTGGCCGCCGAGCGAACGCCGTCGCAGGTGGTCAAAGAGGCGGCCCGGCGCGCCGGCATGAGGACCCTCCGCGAGGACGGCTGGCTGAAAGTTCGCCGCGGCGTCACCTCGATCGACGAAGTGCTTCGGGTGACCAAGCCCGATTGAGGCGGGCGCCGCCGGCCCCAGCCAGGGGGCGGCGCGGACCATAGCCAGCTCTGCCGGCGCTGGCCAGTCGGGGGAGCGTGAGAAATACCGGCCCGCGCTTTGCCCCGATACCGGTCGCACAAAGACCGTATCCAGCGAGACTTCGATGCCCGAGTTCGTCTATGTAGCCCGCAATCCGGCAGGCCACGACGTCCGTGGGACGATCACCGCGTCCACCAAGCGGGAGACGCTGGCCATGCTGGCGCAACGCGATTTGTTTCCGTTGCATGTGGAGCCAGCCCGGCCGGGCGTGCGCCGGCTGGCCCTGCGGGGCCGGATCAAAGCACAGGCCGTAGCCACCAACCTCCAGCAGTTGGCTGATCTGCTGCAAAACGGCGTGCCCTTGTTGAAGGCGCTGGACATCCTGGCGGCCCAGGCCACGCCCCGAGAGTTGGGCGAGGTGCTGATCGACGTACGCGATCGGGTGGCGGAGGGCGCCCCCCTGGACGAGGCGATGGCCCGGCATCCCCGTGTTTTCGGCGAGTTGACGGTAAGCATGGTGCGGGCGGGTGCCGAAGGCGCCTTTCTTGAAGACGCCCTCAAACGCACCGCCGACTTTCTGGAATTGCAGGAAGAACTCAAGTGGCGGGTGGTGGGCGCCATGACTTATCCGGCAATACTTGCGGTGGCCGGTGCCCTGGTGACGGTGGTTCTTATCGTGTTTTTCGTTCCCAAGTTCGCTGCGCTCTTTGCGCGGCTGGAGCAGCAAGGGGGCGGGCTGCCGTGGGCCACGGTAGCCCTGTTGAGCCTGAGCGATTTTTTGGGCCGCTACGGGCTGTATCTTGCCGGCGTGGCCGTCTTGTCGGCGTGGTGGCTCCGACGGGCCGCCGCCACCCCGCGCGGCCGCCGCCTGATCGACCGCTGGAAACTGAAGCTTCCGGTGGCGGGCCGAATTTTCCTCCACTCGGCCGTCTCGCGCTTCTGCCGCGTGCTGGGCACGCTGCTCCGCAATGGGGTACCCCTGCTAAGAGCCCTGGAGATCAGCAGCGAATCGGCGGGCAATCGGCTCCTGGGCGAGGCGATCCGGGCCTCGGCCGAGAATATCTCCTCGGGCGAGACGCTGGCGCGACCGCTGGCACAGTGCGGCCTCATACCCCGCCCCATCATGGCCATGATCACCGTGGCCGAAGAATCCAACAACCTCGACGCCGTTCTGGTCAATATCGCCGACGGCCTGGACCGCAAAATCGCCCGCCAGTTGGACATCATGGTCCGCCTGGTCGAACCCGTGCTGCTGCTCACCATGGGCACGGTCATCCTCTTCATCCTGGTCGCCCTCTTGTTACCGGTGTTCGAAATGAGCGCCACGGTCGGCTAAACCTGAGAAGACCAAAGGAGCGGATATGACGAATCACCCACGGCCGAAAGCCGAAAAACCCAACGCCGAAGGTCCAAGCACCCGGAGGGGCAAACGAGGGGAGGGGCAATCCCTCTGTTGGATTGCCCTCCGGAACCTTTACGCACAACTTTCACCTCGCGCAGGAGGAACGCCCATGAGACGAACTCGCATTGCCCGCGTCCATCGCGGTTTCACCTTGGTCGAAATGCTGGTGGTGCTGGGCATTCTGGTGGTCCTGGTATCGCTGGTAGCCCCGCGGATCATCGGCTCGCAGAAAAAGGCGGATATCAAGGCCGCCAAGACCCAGATCGGCATGATCAAGGCCGCCCTGGAACACTACGCTCTGGACACCAAGAGCTATCCCACCACTGAGCAGGGGCTTCAGGCCCTCATCGAGCGGCCGGCCGATCTGGACGAAAGCACCCCTTGGGAAGGGCCGTACCTGAGCGGCTCGCTGCCCAAGGACCCGTGGGGCAACGAGTACATGTACGAGTACCCCGGAACGCACACCAACAGCGACGAGCCGGAAATCTGGTCCCTGGGCCCCGATAAAGAGGACAACACCGAAGACGACATCTGCAGTTGGGATAAGAGTGGCAAAGGCACTGCCGAGAGTACGGCAACCACCGCTGAAACCAGCGCCAGCCGCTCCCGCACCGAGCGGACGACCACTCGGCCTTCCGGTACGATGAGCGAGCCCAAGATGCCCAAGGCGGCCCCCCCGCCCGAAACCAAGCCCATCCGCAGCCCGCGGTCCAAGGACCTCGAGATGTAACCGGAAGCCGGAGTGGCACCTTTGCGTCTGGCCAGTAGTATACACGGCCCACACCGACTGTCGCCGGGCCGAGGGTGCTTTAGCTCGCTGGTTGCGCCAAACAGCTAGATGACGTGCCCTTATGACGCTGCCGCGGCCGCCAAAACCCGCACGCCGAGCGTTTACTTTGGTGGAACTCGTCGCGGTCCTGGCCGTGCTGGCCATTTTGGCGGGCCTCGCATGGCCGCGCCTTTTGGGCATGTTCACCCGAAGCGAACTGGTCGAGTCGGGAAAGCGGGTCCGCACGGCATTGGTACAAACTCGGCTGCGGGCCATTGAGTCGGGCCAACCCTGGATCTTCCGCTTCACGCCCGGCAGCGGCCGTTATGAGGTGCTGCCGGCTAAAAAGGTCTTAGCCGATGGGCTTTCCTCCTCGGTATCGCCCGACGCCCCCTTTGCGGAAAAGAGCAACAGGGATCGAACCGGTATGCTGCGCTCCGCCGGCCAGCGACCCCACATGGCCAGTCCCGTCTGCGAAACGCTTCCCGGAGGCGTGGTGTTCGCGAACACAGCGGACTTTTCTTCTGACAACAGTCCGGCGGCCGACACAGAATCGTTGGCCAGCCAAGCCATAGACCAAGCTTCTCGCAAAATCCAACTGGTCTTCCAGGCCAACGGTCGGGCGCCGGATGCCCGCATCGTGCTGGTGGGATCCGACGGCCGCCGACTAGAGGTGGCCTTCCGCGGGTTGACCGGCACGGCGACGCTGAGCCGGCCGCTCCGCAAACCCGTCGAAACGGCGTCAGAAGAAGAGTCGCCAGGGCCGCCGGAAGCTCAGGTTCCGCAACGCCCGGCGGCCGATGCCGCCGCCCCAGCCGCCGACACGCAGTCCGAGGACGTGTTCTGGTCCGACATGGCGGGGGAGGAACAGCCATGAGGGGTCCGCTGCGCGAAGGTTTTTCGCTTCTTGAAGTGCTTCTGGCCGCCGCGGTCCTGTTGGGATGCGTAATCGTGCTGGGGCATTTGGCCATGCTGGGCCGCCACCATGCCATCGCGGCAGAAGAGCTTGCCGAGGCCCAGCGCATCGCCCAGACGCGACTGGGCGAAATCCTCATCGGTCAGCGGCCCCTGGAGGCTGTAGAAGATGCCCCGATCGAGGAGGAGCCGGGGTGGCGGTGGTCGGCCACGGTGGGGCCTGCCGGCCCGGCTGGCCTGATCGCTATTCAGGTAACCGTGTTCCGCGATGTGCCGGAGGGGAAACCCGCACGCGCTTTCCGCCTTTGCCGGTGGGTCCGGGATCCCGATTTTGCTCCCCTGCGTGCATCGGGGACTTCGGCCGACGAAGGGGGCAACCCATGAGGGATGTAGCTCGCCCTTGTCGCGAAACTCTAGGGCGACGCCAAGGGTTCACCCTGCTGGAACTGCTGGTGGCCGCGGGTTTGACCACCATGGTGCTCGCTGCCCTGTGGACCCTGTTTTCGATGTACGAGCGTCTGTTCACCAAGGCCGACGCCCAGGTGCAGCGGGCCCAGCTTGCCCGGGCCTTGCTGCAACAGTTGGCCGACGACCTGCACAGCGCGATAGCGGAGAACGCCTCGGCCCCTTCGGCCGAGGGAAGTTCTGTCCGCCGGTTCGGGCTCTTCGGTACTCGCGAGGCCCTCCAGATCGACGTGATCCAGATCACGCCCGAACAGGCCGCCAGAGGGTGGGGACTGAACACACCAGAGGACCTTCTGACCGCATTTCCCGAAGTGGGATCTCAGGCCCCTGAGTTGCATACGGTGCGCTACACCTTCGAGCCGCCTGATTTGTTGGCCGAGTCGGGAGGCCTCGGCAGGTGGGGGTTGGTCCGCCGGCAGTTCGATTGGGAAACCCCGCTGTCCGAAGCGGAACTGGAAGGGAGCGAAGCGACGTCCGCATCGGGCGGCGACGAATTCGTTGCCGCCATGGAGTCGCTGGCTGGCGACGATCCCCTGGCCGTCGCGGCACCGGGCGCATCGGTCACTTGGGCCCCCGAGGTGGTGGGGGTGGAGTTCCGGTACTTCGACGGGAATGCCTGGTCCGACCAGTGGAACAGCCTCACGCGCAAGTCGTTGCCTGTGGCGGTGGAGGCCTTGCTTCGGGTGCGAACCGGCGACCAGGCCGAGCCTGCGCCGCCGGCCGCCGAGCAACCGCCGGCCCCTGCCGAGGCTGGCGAAGCCGGGCGCGAGGTCGCCGACATTCTGCCAGCCCCCACCCAGCCCCGAACTGCTCCAGCCGAGCGGACCTACCGGGTGCTAGTGCATCTGCCCTCCACGCATCTGGCCTATGGTCCCAAACGAGCAGAAGCCTTCGAACGCGCCGTGGCCGTTCCCCTGGCGGCCCCCATGCCCCCGCCTACCTTTCTGCGGCCGGGCATGTTCGAAAGCCCGTCGTCCCACCGCTTGCCCCTGCCTGACCAATGGATGCGGAGCGGAGGCTGATGGGCTTACCTCGCTACCTGGCCGGCGGGGCGCGTTTTATCGCATCCGTGGGGAAAGCCGGGCCTGTGAAAGCACGGAGTTCCTACGACCGAAGGCGGCCTTTCGGCGCGGCGAGGCCGTCCCAAACCTGGCCGGCTTGAGGTGCCGTTTATGAGAACACGCCGTCCTGCCCGCCGAGGGGTCGTGCTTCTGATTGTGGTGGTTGTGGTGGCCATGCTCGCCCTGGCGGGGCTGAGCTATGTATTGACCATGCAGGCGGAGCACAAATCGATCGTGGTGCAAGGCGAAGAGTTGCAACTGGAGCAGACGCTGGCGTCGGGCGTTGAATATCTTCGGGTGTTTCTGGATCAGTCGCGGCAGCAACTGGAAGAGGCGGGCGGCACCGCAGACAACACCGAGCGATTCCGCGCCATCCGCTTGGCCGAGCCCAACGCTCCTTTCGCCTCCTCGCCCGAGGGTTACGGCACCTTCAGCATCGTGATTCCTGATCTGCAATCGGCCGAGGGGGTCCGTTACGGCCTGGAAAACGAGTCGGCCAAGCTCAACTTGGCGGTTCTACCCCAGTGGGAGAAGCGGGATCCGGAGGCCGCACGCCATGCCCTGTTGGCCTTGCCCGGTATGACCGATGCCCTGGCCGACGCCATCCTCGATTGGATCGATGCCGACAGCACGCCCCGGCCAGCCGGCGCCGAGGACGAAGCATACCGCGAGCTGGGCCTCCCGTACGGCCCGCGCAACACCACGCCCCAGTGCCTGGAAGAACTGCTGTTGATCCGCGGCGTTACCCGCGATCTGCTCTTCGGCAGCGAGGGGTATTTTGCCTCCACCTCGGATTCGGGTGGCGAGGGCGCCGGCCGGCAGCCCCGTTCGCCGAGCGCGGCGGACCTGCTTGGCCCGAGGTCGAACGCCGATCGCTCGGTTCCCTGGGCGGCGCTGGTCACGGTCCACAGCGCGGAACGCAATCGAACGTACGAGGGCCTGCCTCGAATCTGGCTGAACACCGCCGACCTGTTGACCCTCGCTCGGCAGCTTCAGGATCGGGTGGATCCTGCTTTGGCAAACTTCGTAGTGGCCTACCGGCAGCACGGGCCTTACACGGGCCCGGAACCTGCCTCCAACGAGCCCTTGGAGCCGAATCCCGCGATGCCACCGCGATTTGCCATCGACTCGCCCCTGGACTTGGTGGGGGCCCGCGTGCGGGTCCCTTCGCCCGACGGCAAAACCGGCACAGTGTACGCCAGTCCGCTGAGCCTTGATTCCTCCTCGCTGCGGCAGTGGCTGCCGCGGTTGCTCGACGAAACTACCTTGGACCAGGCCGACATCCTCTTTGGCAGAGTGAATCTCAACCTCGCCCCACGCGAGGTCTTGCGGGCCGTGCCCGGCATGGACGAAGCGCTGGTGGAACAGATCTTGGCGGCTCGAACCACACGCCGCGATGCCCAAATGCACCACCCGGCCTGGCCGCTGGTCGAGGGCCTTGCCACCTTGCCTCAGATGCGGGCGATTCTCCCCTATGTTACCACGGGGGGGGATGTGTACCGGGCGCAAATCATCGCCCAAGATTCCCGTGTGCAGCGCCTCCTGCGGGCCGAAGTGGTTATCGACGCCTCGGTCTCGCCCCCACGACAAGCCTATTGGAAGGATCTGCGCCTATTGAACCTTCCCTTGCCGCCCGGCCTTGCCGAGGGCACACGCTAGGCGAGGCCGAGTCTCACCGGGACGGGGGATGCCGGCAGGCGGTTCCCTCGCCCCGATCGCTCTTCAGTGCGGCCCGCGGGATTTGAACCCGCACCCCTTGCGGGACAAGATCCTAAGTCTTGCGTGTCTGCCAGTTCCACCAGGGCCGCGTGTGTTGATATTCTACCATCTAACCCGCCCTGGGTATATGGAGGCGATTAGCTGAGGAAGCCTCGGTCCGAACGCACAGCCCGGCCTGTAACGGCCGAGTGCGGCCACGGTTGAGCGCGGCATGAATCCCGCGCCGCCTTTCACCGGCGCCCGCGCTATCTTATTGCTCTCTCCGCACGCTGAACTCCAGCTTCCACCGCCCGGTGGTCTGGGTACTGTGGCACCACAGCTCCAGCATCCCCAACTCGGTGACTTTGGAGTGAAACCGCACAGGGACGTAGTCCTCCACGATTTTTTCATCGCGCGGCAGGGTGGTCTCCATGGAATCGGTTTCCTGGATCTCATCGTCGCCCCAATGGTCCAAAAGATCGCCGGGGCGATCTTGCTTGCGGACCGAGGAACTGAAAAAGCGGAAGTGCGCGGGCTCGCCCACCACCAGGCCGATCTCGTCGCTGGGCACGTCGGTCTCGGTCCCTTCTTCCATGCCGATAGGCACGACGCACAGCGCCCGCAACGGGCGGGACGCGCCGGGCACGGCCGGGCCTGCGGTCTCGATGCCCACGTAGTACGCCCTGGCCGTTCCGCCGCGGATCCTCATGCCGCCGTGCTGTTTGACCCATCCGTAGTAGGCGGCGCCGCGGGCGACGGCATGATCCAGGTCTGGGGCGCCGTGGAGGGGCTGCGGAGGCGGTTCGCCAGGGAACCAAGTCGCCAGGACTTCAAGCAGGCGGTGGCGAAGGGCGTCGGCCTTGAATACGCCCCCGTTGAAAAGTACGTGAGTGGGCCGGGCCGGTACCCCCGATTCGCCGTGGGCCGACAAGAATGCAGCCAGGTGCCGCGTAATGGCCGTGTCGGTTTCAAATGGCAGGCCCAGTTCTCGAAAGCCGGAGGCTGCGCGGCGCGCCGGGCGGTCCCCCAGTGCGGCGAAAGGGAAAAAACCGTCCAGCAGCAGGCTGGCCACAATCTGCCGGTCCACCTCGACCGAGACCGTGCCTCCGACCAGTCGCGTGCCCCGTCCGAGGATGGAAATAGTGTGCGTCTCGGGCCCGCCGGGCGAAAGCAACGTCTCCTTCGCCGTTCGACACGCATGCCACAAAGCCACCGACTGCCACGGGTCCAGTTTGACGCCTTTTTCGGCGAAGAGGCCGGCCATCCGGTGCGCCAGCGCCAGATCCATGTTGTCCCCGCCCACCAGCAGGTGGTTTCCCACGGCCAGGCGGTCGAGAAAGAGTTCGCCGTTTTCTTCGGCCACGCCCACCAGGGTCAGATCGGTGGTCCCGCCTCCCACATCGCACACCAGCACCCTATCGCCGACGCGGAGCAGTTTGCGCCAGCGGTCGCCCATATCGGCCAGCCACGCATACACGGCCGCTTGCGGCTCCTCCAGCAGCACCACCGACTCGGGGAGGCCGGCGGCCAGCGCCGCCTCGCGGGTCAACTCGCGGGCGCTGGCGTCGAACGACGCAGGGACGGTCAGCACCACGATCTGTTCGGCCAGCGGCGCGTCGGGAAACGCCGCCTCCCACGCTGCTGCCGCGTGCTCCAAGTACCGCTGCGACGCCAAGACCGGCGATATGCGGGGCACCTCGTCCGGCGCGTTCCAGGGCAGGATGGGCTGCCGGCGATCCACCCGGCTGTACGCCAGCCAAGACTTGGCTGCCCTGACCACCCGTTGGGGCGCCTCGGCCGCCTGGCGCCGGGCCCACTCGCCAACCACATGCCCCTGCCCGCGCTGCCACGGCAGGTCATACGCCCCGCTTTGCTGTTCCGCCTCCGATGCCACGTACAAAAACGAGGGGAGCATCGTGCGCGATTCCACCGTGCCGGCCGCCACGATCTGCGGAATGGGCAACAGTTGAATCGGTGGACGCTCCTCGCCCACGGGCACATACGCCACCACGGTGTTCGTGGTACCGAGGTCAATCCCGACGATGTATCGAGGGCCCATAGCGGATGACGAACTGCGATCCTTCAAGGGTTCTCACAAGCCCGTGCCTTCGGCCACCGCCCCGTACAACGCCCAACCGTACGGGACGTACGCTTATTCACCGCCGAACGGCAGTGCTCAAATCTCCACTTCCACAGGGGCGACCACCCGGAGGGATTCCTCTTTGCCCGACCAAGTGGGCAGTTCGCAGCGCGTGGCCTCCCAGCCAGGATGCACCAGCCGACCGCGGTACGGCGGCGCGCCGGTCACGTTGCCGGTCAGGCGATACCGGGCGGGATCGTATCCCGCCGGGACTTCCACCACCGCGCCTTCCTCTTGGGCCACGATCGGTGCCAGGCCGAAGAACCGTTCCAGCACGGCTCCGCAATCGCGGTGGATATCGCGGGCAGCAGCGGCCACCTGGGCATCGCTGTAGCCAGCCAGTGGCTCTTTAACGAAATCTACGAATCGAGCCTCGCGCTGCAGGGCCGCCAGCAAGGTGAGCGCCTCGCTCCGCACCGCACGCCGTGGTTCCGGCCGGGGTTTGGCCACGGGCTTGGCCGCCTTGTCCGCAGCGGCAGTCGCCCCAGCCCCCTCCGGCCCAGCCGCGGCGCGAGGCGCAAGAATCTCCTCCTCCATTTTGCGGGCCATCGCGCCGCTGACCAGCGCCGCCCAAAACACCCGCAAGGCGATCCAGATACGCCGCATCACAGCACCTTCCACGCCAGTAAGCCACGAATCCGTCCATCCTTACCCCGATTGTGGAAGTAAACCGGTTCGAGTCGCCATTTGTCAACCGCCCCAACCGTCTCGAAGTATCAGGGGGTGCGGAGCCCAAAGCGCCGGAGCGGCGAGCCCAGCCATAGCTACTTGCTGCCGACTTCCCGCTGCGTGGCGTTGCTACGACAGATATCTCGGAGAAAGCCCGCCTTTTCAGCCCGATGATTGACAAGGTGGTCTTCCCGCGCAACATAATGGGCCTTGTGCGCCAAGGCGGGGGAGCAGCCAGCGGGTTCCAGTTGCCGGTGTTGGAAGCGGCATTTGCCAGGTCTTCCGCGGGAATGCCGGCCAGAGGGGTACCACGATGTCCGGGCACAAACGAACCGACGTGTTGGTGGTTGGTGCGGGTCCGGTGGGCCTTTTGGCAGGGCTTACCCTCGCCAGACGCGGTGTGGCCCTCCGGATTGTCGATCGCGATTGGCGGACCGGCGCCCACAGCTATGCGTTGCTGTTGCATGGGCGCTCGGTCAAGCTTTTGGAAGACCTTGGGGTGCGCGAGGCGATCTTGCCCAGCGCCGTGCCCTTGCGGCGCATCCGCTTTTGGGATGGCACCCGATGCCGGGCGGTTCTGGAACTGGAAGAACTCTCGGGCGGGTTGCCCGTGCCGGTCGTGTTGCGGCAGGATGCCCTGGAGGCCGCCCTCGAAAACGCTCTGTCCGCCCTAGGGGTCTCGGTGTATTGGAATCATGAGGTGGCGGCCTTGGTCCCCGAGGCCGATGGCGTGCGCGTGACCCTGCATCGTCTGGAAAAAGAGACGGTAGGCTACGCGGCGCTGCACACCGAGTGGGTGGTGGCCGGGACCAAGGAGTCGAAGATCCCGTGGGTACTGGCGGCCGACGGCCATCGTTCGCGGGCCCGGCGCGCACTGGGCATCGAGTTTATCGAAACCGGCCCGCCTCAACACTTCGGCGTCTTCGAGTTCCGCACCTCGGGTTGTGACCAAGCCGAGATGCACGTGGTACTGGATGCCGAGGGCTTGGCCGCCGCCTGGCCCCTGGCCGACGGCTTCTGCCGCTGGAGTTTCGAGCTGCCCAACCTCCAGCCACTGGAAACCAGCCGCGACAAGCAGCGCCTGGCGGTTCAGATTGGCGCGCAAGTCTTTCCCGCGTTGGCCGATCAGGAACTGCCTCCCCTGCTAGGCCGGCGGGCCCCGTGGTTCTCCGGAAACGTGGAGGAGGTCCGCTGGCGGATCGCGGTCCGATTCGAACGGCGCCTGGCAAGCCTCTTCGGGCGGGACCGAGTATGGCTGGCAGGCGACGCCGCGCATATGGCCGGGCCTGTCGGCGCCCATAGCATGAACGTCGGCTTGTTGGAAGCCCGCCAACTGGCCGACACCCTGGCCGGAATCCTGGCTGGCAGCGACTCTCCGGCACGCCTGGATGAGTACAACCGCCAGCAACTCGCCCAGTGGCGATTCTTGTTGGGGCTGGAAAACGGGCTCCGGCCTGCGCCAGGCTGCGATCCCTGGCTGGCCAGCCAGGCGCCGCGGATTCTCGGGTGCTTGCCGGCCTCGGGCCGGGAACTTGCCGCTTTGGCCGCCCGGCTGGGTCTTGAGGTGGCTAACTGACCGCCACGACCGAGCGTGTTCCCTCCCGCCCGCCCACAGCGTCGTGCGGCCGTTCAAGAGCTAGCGAGATATCCACGGCCCTGAACCAGCGCCTGCCCACCTACGGTTCGCTCGAGACGCCCTGCGACGCCTGGTAGCTCGACCAAAGCCCCTGCCCCATTTGCGGCACATTCTCCGCAACCTTCCACACCAACGCGTCCAGCGCCAGCCAATCTCTGGCCCCGAAACGGAAAGCCATCGCCCGCTCCGGCCGGTCGCTCCGCGCGACCATCCAGCCCTCCGGGAAGTCGATCCGCAGGCCTTCGGCCTGCGCCCAGTTGCGCCCAGCGCACCTGTGACGCAATTGCTCGAGCACGCCGGCATGTTGCGCCGCAGGCAACGGCACGCGAAATTCCGGGGTACAGAACATCCGAGGACACTGGCGGCGGATTTCGGCCAGTCCGGCACCGCGGCGGGCCAAAAAACTGATCATCCAGCAGGCGGCGAACAGGGCATCATCGGTGCCCCCAAGCTCGCCGAAGAAATACCGCCCCCCCAGCCCCGCCCCGAACAGCGCTTTACATTGCATCATGCGGCGATGGAGCCACGCGCGATCCGAACGCTCGGCAACGGGCTCCGCGCCCAGCGCTAAGGCCGCTTCACACAGCGCATCCGACAAACGCCAGTCGTACACGAACCGCCGCCCCGCCCACGTGGACCCAAAGCTCTGCAAGAATACCCAGGTGGTTTCCTCCGGGGTGAGCACCATCCCCTGTTCATCCACAAAGGCCACCCGGCCCCCATTCCCGTCGAACGCGATCCCCAGACTCGCCCCTTGGCGCTCCACCTCGCGGGCCAGCGCCTCAAGGAGTTCGGGGCGCGAACAATCGGGGACATCCCCGCCGAACGAGCCGCTGGGCTCGTCCCGAACCGCCAAAAATACCGTGTGCGGGAACACGGCCTGCAGATACCGACGGCTGCGGCACCCCCACGAACCGTGCATGGGGTCGAGCACTACATGGCGGGGAAGCGGCGGCACGTCCATGAAGCGTTCTTGCAACCACGCCACGTAGTCGTAGGTCACATCCAGGGCGCGAGGCCGGCCGCAATGGCGCTTGCCCGCTCGGCGCGCCGCCCGCAAAGCCTGCCGCAATGCACTGACCTGGGCTTCCGTGGCCGGCCGGTCGCCCAACATCCACTCCAACCCGTTGTATTCCGGCGCCGCGCTGCCGCCCGTGACCACGGCACACCCTGCCGCTTGCAACCTCCGCCGGGCATAATACACTATCGGCGCGGGCAGCACTCCCAAATCCACTACGTCCAGCCCTGATCGGCACAATCCCTCGCACAGGGCGGCCAGATATTCGGGGGAGGAGGTCCGAACATCCCTTGCCACCAGAAACTTGGCCCCCTGCGGAAGCGGGTGTCCCAGGGCCATTCCCCAGGCACGATAGTGCTCGGCCGAAAGCTCGATCGAGGCTTTGCCACAGATGTGGCCGGGTCGATAAACGATGCTCACGTCTCTACCATAGGTAATGGATGGGAATTACCGGCGGTGGGCCGCGGTGCGTTCCAACGGACTTGCTGCATACCGGCGACCTGCTTCGTACCGGGCGGTGTCCCCACCTCCCCAAGCTGCGGCGAGCCCCGCCCCAAACTGGCTTCGCGGTCTCAAGGCGGCCTGGTCCAGGACACCTTCAATTCTAGCACCGCGGGAAACGGTCCCACTTGGGTTTTACCCGGCAGGTTGCGCGCGGCCCGCTACGGTCGGTAATCCCCCTGTGCCCGTTGGTGCAGACGGGAGCAAGGTTTATCGGCTGCACCATCATCCAAGAAGCCAGTGCGGTCCGCGATGGAGATTTTCAGTACCTGCTGCGGGGCTGCGAGCTTTCGGGCTCCCATTTGCGAGAACAGTATTCGAGCGAAGAAAAGGCCCGCTGGTACATCGTTACCGGCGGAACCCGCGTTGTTGGAGCGAAGCCTATCGTGGTCGACGGTCCCCATGTACGATGGGGGCATCCGACAGGAGCGGTGGGTCCGATTCGGGCAGTCCAGTAAAGGTGTACTCCCGTGACATGAGCAATCGCTTGTCGTGCGAGCTAAACCGGGCGTGTCCACATTGCATTTGCCCGCTCGTCGAAATCCACACGGAGCGGAGTTGACGGTCCGAGGTGACCGCTGCGCTTCTGCGCACGGTCTCCCCGGCCGTCCGCGATGCCTGCAGTTGCTCGCGTTTTTGGCAGGGAACACCGCGATTCAGGAGATTTGTTCGATGAAGCGAGCCTTCACGTTGGTGGCGATCTTCGCTGTGACCACAGTGGACAGGACCACGTCTTCCGCGAGCGGTCCCGAGCCACGAAGCCAGCCCATTACCGCGGTCCTCAGGGAGCCTCTTCCACCCGAGAGGCTGCAACTCTCGTCCGAAAGCCACGAGATCGTCATCCAGGGCCCCAGCTTCAGGTACGCGCTGGACAAGGCCAGTGGCATCATCGTCGCATTGCAAGTCGAGCGCGAAGGGCACCCAGTGCTCCGCCTTGTCGAGCCCGCAAGACTGGTCATCGGCCCTTACAGCCTTGACACAAAACACGCTCGCGGAAGCACCGCCATTACAAGCCAAAGCGATGAGCGGATTGTCCTCAAGACCGAGGGAACGCTGAAATCATCACTACCTGGCGATTTGGATCTTCCCTTTACGGTAGTGAGCAACTTCTTCAACGATGGCGTGGTGGTTGCGGAGTGGACGCTTCGGCCGGCTAAGGACCTTGCGCTACGGGAACTGCGGCACGAGGTGGTGGCCAGTGGACCATTCCGCCATTACCTTCATAAAACGCGAGACCGCGATGGCTTCGACGCCCCTTGGGGAAGCCTTCCCAAACCCGGCGGGAGGGTAGGATTCTCTACCCGCACTTCGTGTTTGCAGGTGTTCGGCCCGCGCGCCGGCTTGGCGCTCTTTACCGACCGGGGTGCGACTCATGCGTCGGGCGGAGGTGAGACGGCCTTGGTGGCGGTCAAATCGCTTGGTGACGACCTTGCCACCGTGTCCCTGGCCCAATACTTGGTTCGCGACGCGGAATCAGGCCCCGGCTTGGTGCTCAAAGCCAACACGCCGTTTACGTTCCGAGCCGGCGTGAGCGTTGTCCCGAACCGGCTCCCCCACCCCCGGCAACGTGACCTGCGGATGTTTACCTGGGTCGGTGACGAAAAGCACCCGTACCCAAGCGACAAGGAAATCCACGATGCGGCGCAACTGGGGTTCACGTTGTTTCAAATGCACCGCCTTGGCACGCCTGGCGAACCGCGCCCGCCGGCCGGGGAACTGAACCGAGTGATCGATACCGTACATCGGGCCGGGATGCTGTTCCTTTGGACGGCCAACGCCGATCTCATGTACGCCAGCGCCCCCCGTGTGCGGGAGATGCAGGCCCAAGGAAAGTGGCGCCTGTGGCAAGGTTTCAATTACGGAGGCCGCTACACGGCGCCCATGGACCGCTATTGCGATCTGCTGGCAACGTGCTTGGCGTCGCCCAATGGTTTGGCCGACTATCGAATCCAGTGCGACGCCAACATGATGGACCGTTACCAGGTCGACGGGATGTATATCGACGACAATCTGGCTTACGCCAACTGCACGCTTGCGAAAGAGCACCACCATCCCGAACAGCCTTACGACTGCCTCATCGAACTCCACGAGATGAACTGGCGCCGCCGGCAACTGCTGCGTGCGCGATGCCCCCACGCCGTGCTGGTTGATCACTGTACCACAGCGATGGTCTTGCCGGTGATCTGCGACTTCGACGCCCACCTGTATGGCGAGGGTTACAGTTTTTCGGCCGCCGAAATCTATTGGGCGCAGTTCGGCTGGATTCGCAGCATGCACGCCCAAGGCTTCATCTGGCCCGGCGACGACGAACCCCAACGATGTGCCACGCAAATCGCCTACAATTACGATTTGCTCACAGGCGGGGGGCAGTATACGTATCTGGACTGGCGACGGTATCCGCAGAAGTTTCCCTATGCGAAAGGGGTCAGCGAAGACGAAGCGCGACTGGTGCGGGCGTACAATCTGGCTCAGTTCTACTTCGGCATGTACGAGTCGACGCCCCACGTGTTTGCCGAGTCAGCACATCTGTTTTCAACGCGCACACCGCGGACTTACGCCACGATCTACAAAAACCGCACCTGGAACGACTACCTTGTGGTCGTGGCCAATATGAATAGCCAGCCCACGACAACCTCGCTGGTGATCCGGTCGCCTGGGGCACTCGGGATCCAGCCGGAGGGCCGCTATGTCCTTCTTGATCTCCACCAGGGCGCTAAACGGACTTTGGGGGGTGGCTCGCTCGCAGCTCAGGGGTTTGAACACCTTGGGGTGCCCCCGCACGGCCTGCGGCTTTTTTATGTCCGGGAATTGCGGCGCCGCGGGCCGCATCATCTCTGGGGCGGCAAAAGGATCTCCGAGAAAGCGGATGCCCCGTTGAGAAGGGTGACCATCGAGCTGCACGGGCCGCCGGGCGTGGAAGAGACCGTCTTGATTGGAAACGGTGACTGGCAGGTCCGCGAAGTTCGCGCGGATGGAAAATCGGCCCCTTTTTTCTTCGATCCGCAGTCGCAAATAATTCACGGCAAGATCATCTTCGGGGCCCAGCCCGTTCGTATCGAGATTGAGGGCGCGTCCGGCGGCAAATCCGGACTGCCGCAAAAGTCGGCTAGATTTGCTCTGCTCGCTTCCGGGTGAGCCAAAACGCCGTGCCGTGGTGCATGCTTGGGGCTTGTAGGGGCCGCTGACGCCACGCCACGGTTCGCAAGCCGAAGACCACCACCGTTGCTATCGCACGCCCGCGGGGGCTCTGGCTGACCGTAGGTGGCCTGCCCCTCGACTGGACGTTGGTGGGGCCTGGTCAACCAGCGTGCCGCTTTCCAGGCCGCCACGGCGGGCGTAGCCTTTCCAGGAAACGACCTTTTTCACGGAACTCGCCTTGGCCCAAACAACGTCGGCACATCCGCACAAAAGCGGTGCCACTTCATGGATGCGCTGTCCAATGGGTACAATGGGGCTCGTCGGCTCTGCGAGCGGCCGCGCCTGTCTTTGCCAAGGTACCTATGTCCGACTCCTCGATCGTTGAGCAGTTGCGTTGGAAGAAGTGGCCCGTGCTCGATGACGGGTTCGTGGCCCTGGTGGACGTAATGGGCGACGACCAGGCCGTGGTCCAGGCTGCGCGGGTCAGCTACGGCGCCGGCACACGGCCTGTTTCCGACGACCGCACGCTGATCCGCTATCTGATGCGGCACGGGCACACCACCCCGTTCGAGATGGCCGAGGTCAAGCTCCTGGTCCGCGTGCCCATGGACTGCTGGCGCCAGTGGATACGGCACCGCACCGCGTCGGTCAACGAAACCAGCACACGATATTCGGTAGCCATCGACGCCGCCCAGCGCACCCCGCCCGACGCTTGGCGCCGCCAAGCGGCCACCAACCGCCAGGGGAGCGAGGGGACCTTGGACCGTTCGGTCGGCGAGGTCCTCTCGGCCGAGGAAGCCGAACTCCAGGAACACGCCCGCCGGGTGTACGAGCAGCGGCTGGCACAAGGCGTGGCCCGCGAACAGGCCCGGAAGGACCTCCCCCTGTCCACCTATACCGAGGCATACTGGAAGATCGATCTCCACAACCTCTTACATTTTCTGGAACTTCGCATGGCCCCCCAGGCGCAGTGGGAAATCCGCCAGTATGCCACCACCATTGGATACCAGATCGTCCGGCCGTTGTTTCCGCTGGTCTGGGAGGCCTTCGAGGATTACCGGCTGGGGGCCATCCGGCTGTCGCGATTGGATCAACAAGTGATCCTTCGACTCGCCCGCGCCGGGGCACTGCCCGCTTCGGAGGCGGATTTTCTCGCGGCGCAAGACCCCTCGTGGGCTGCCAAGCAACGGTGCCGCGAACGCGACGAATGCCGCCAGAAACTGGCCGCCCTAGGCCTCCTGAAAAGCCCCGAGTAAGGGGCGCCTGCCAAAACACGCATCAGGGGAAATGTCTCTGCGGGACGCCCGCCAGCGTTCCTGCCCGCCGGCGCTGAGGGCGTGCAGTACCCTCTTCTATCCTTACGCGGTCTTCATCCCCAGTTGCCGCATCTTGCGGTAGAGGTTCGAGCGGTGCAAACCCAGTCGGGCCGCCGCCTCGCTCATGTTGCCCCCCGCTTGCTGGATGGCCCGGCGGATGTACTCGGCCTGGAACGCCTCGGTCGCCTCGCTCAGCGTCTTGCTGCCAGCCGGATACGGCGCCGCAGTGTTTCGGGGGGCCAGAATAAGATCCAGTTCCGCAGCCTCGATCCGGTCGGAGCACGAAAGATACGCCAGGCGTTCCATCAGATTTCGCAGCTCGCGGACATTGCCCGGCCAGGGATGCAGTAGCAGCCGCTGCCGCGCCGCCTCGGTCAACTCGGGCGTCGGACGCCGCGCCCGCTGCGAAAACTCCGCCAGAAAATGCTCCGCCAACAAAAGGATATCCTGCGGCCGATCGCGGAGCGGCGGAATTTCCAGCGTCACCACGTTCAGGCGATAAAACAGGTCCTCACGGAACTTCTTCTGACGCACCAATTCGCCCAGGTCCTGGTTGGTGGCCGCCAGCACCCGAACATCGGTGGCCAGGGGCGTCGTGCCTCCCACGCGGACCAGTACCCGCTCTTCCAGTACCCGCAGCAACTTGGCCTGGCCCGACAGGCTGAGGTCGCCTATCTCGTCCAGCAATAGGGTGCCACCCGAAGCCAACTCGAACTTTCCCGGCCGAGCTTCACGGGCATCGGTAAACGCCCCGCGCTCATGGCCGAACAGCTCGCTCTCGGCCAAAGCCTCGGGAATGGCGGCGCAGTTGACCGCAATAAACGGTTTCTCGCGCCGCCGGCTGAGGTAATGAATCAACTGGGCCACCACCTCCTTACCCGTGCCGTTCTCGCCAAGGATGAGCACGGCCAGGTCGGTATCTGCTACGCGGCGGATCACCGACCGCAGTGCCTCGATGGCCGGGCTCTGCCCAATCAGGCGCACCTGCTCGGCCGCTTGGTCCGTCAATTGCCGGCGAGCCGCCAAAAGCTGCTGCCGGTCCCGGACGTTTTCCAAGGCCACAGCCGCATGGCAGGCCAGTTCGGCCAGCGCCGCTTCATCCTCGGAAGTAAACGTCCCCGATCGCTTGTTGAGCACCTCGAACACGCCCATCATTTCGCCCCTGTCGCCACGCAAAGGAACGCATAACAGGCTCTGGGTGTGATAACCCGTTCGGGCATCGACGCGGCGGTCGATGAGGTGGGGCTGATGCGAGGCGTCGGCCCGCACCGGCACCCCCGACCGCAACACCTTGCCCACTACCCCGCGATCGTCCGGGACCCGCAGTTCCCCCTCCGCCACTCCCAAGGCCGGCCGGCCTACCAGCGTGTGCGTCTGCCGATCCCACAAGAAAATGCTGGCCCGATCGGAATCTAACAGCCGGGTAGCCGCCTCGGCAATCTGCACCAATAGCGGGCCCACTTCCCGAGTTCGATTCCACTGCCCAACAATCTCCAAGACCGCCTCCAGACGTCGAATACGCTGGCGCTGTTGGTGCCGCGCGGCCACGTGGGCCACCCCTGCCCCAAGTACGCCAGCTACCGCCTGTAGGACCTCCACCTCAGGCAGCACCCTCGGGCCCTCCAAGAAGCGAAGCACGCAGGCCCGCGGCCCGCCCCCTCCTCCCGTCATGGGTAGCGCTAGCCAGCCGGCGCGTACTAGCGGCTTATCCCGGTCCATCGCTTCGGCCACCAGATCCTCAGGCAAGGCCTGCCGGGCGCCTGCCTGCGCCTCCACCGTCCACCTGCCTTCTCGGGGAACGACCACCGCGCCGAACGCCGCCCCTGTGGCGGAAACGATACAAACCAGTGATTCCGCCAGATACGCCTCCGGCTCCTGCGCCCCAAATGCTTTAGCCAGAAGATCGCTTGCAAGCCCAAGCAGCTCCGGGTACCGCCGCAATTGCTCTGACCATCGATCGAAAAAACCACCAAGAGCCGCCATCTTTGAACCCGATTCAAGCCGACCGCAGGAAGGGCTCGCCTGCGGGCAGAACTTCACGGCTAGCGCGCCAAGAAATGCCGCGTGGTTTCCATCGCGCCCCGTCGCCCCCGCAAAACGACTGGCCAATCTGGCCCCTCACCCCCCAGAAGTCGTCAAAATCTCGATGACTCACCCCCGCCTCCGAAGTTGAGCTACTAGGCCTCCGAGTTGCATGGCAGGGCATCAGTGTAGCCGACGGGATTCTTCGAGGAAACACCAGTTGCGCAAGTGATCCCCTAACGCCCGCCGGCTGTGGCAGATGTACATCGCCGGTGCTGCAGCCCCTGTCAACGAGCTAGTCGGCGGGGGCTCGGCCCACGAGAAATCGCGGCGCGTGTACTAGCCGTAGAGTCGGCATCGCCCACCACACCCAATATCGCACGGGACGGCGCGCCGTGCCCGCCCTGCGAAAAGTATAAAAACGCGGCCGGCGGGGACCAGAGGCAACCCAAGCCGCCCCGCCGGCCCAACCACCCCCCGGCCGCTATCGGTCTGCCTGGCCGGAAGGGCAGCTATCTCCAGTATACAGAAGACTGCCCCGTGGGACAGAGGTAATACCATCGAAGTTTCTTCAGTGTCGAAGTAGCCGAGGGGGACGAAGCTCGGTCTGGGGCACAGAAATCGGCTTAGGAGCGTGCCCACCCAGTCGAGGGGGCGGGAGGGGCTATTTCCTCTCGGGTGTCAAGATCAACAGTAGGTGAACTCCAGGCCCGGCTGGGTCGTCGGCTCGTCGGCTGTACTTGACGGCCCGCCCAAAGGCTTCGATATTGCGCCCGTCCGCGCTATGGGCGGAATTTTCCAGTTCGAGGTGCGACCATGTCTTCCCGAAATTGGTGTTTGTTGTGGAGCCCGCGGCTGGACGCGGCCGTTGCAATGGTGTTTCTCTTGGCATGCGGATGCCTGGTGCTTGGCGCAGAGACGGGGTCTCTGGCCTCTATTCCGTGGCCCAATATCGTGCTGGTACTGGCCGATGATCTCGGGTGGGGCGATCTGAGTTGCTACGGCCATCCGAGGCTGCGGACGCCGAACCTCGATCGCCTCGCCCGGCAAGGCACGCTATTCACCCAGTTCTATGTAAACGGTTCCGTGTGCTCGCCCAGCCGGTGCGCGATCATGACCGGTCAGTACCCGGCCCGGCACCGCATTCACGGGCACTACGCGGACCACGCTCAAAATGCGGCCCGGGGCATGTCGAACTGGCTTGACCCCAAGACGCCCAATTTGGCCTCGGTCTTGAAATCCGCCGGCTATGCCACGGGGCATGTGGGCAAATGGCATCTCGGTCACGGGCAAGGGGCCCCGCAGCCGACGGCCTACGGGTTCGACATGGCCCGGGCCATGGTGTGCGCCAACCCGGCGTGGACCGAACCGGCCGAGACCTTCTGGGCGAAGTCCAACGCGGTGTTCGTGGACGAGGCCATCCGGTTCATACGCCAGTACAAGGACCAGCCGTTCTTTCTCAACGTTTGGACCCTCGTACCCCACGCGCCGCTGAACCCCACCGAGGAGCAAATGAAGCCTTACGAACGGTTTTCCTGGGGCCGCGGGGTGCGGCACAAAAGCGCCGAGACGATCTACTACGCCTCGGTGGGCGATCTCGACGCCCAGGTGGGTCGCCTCGTGGCAGAGATCGATGCGCTGGGCCTAGCGCAAAAGACGCTGGTGATTTTTACCAGCGACAACGGCCCCGAGGACATCCACATTAGCAACGCAGGGCACAGCGGGGTCGGTTCGGCCGGGCCGTTCCGCGGCCGAAAGCGGAGCCTCTATGAAGGCGGGGTGCGCGTGCCGTTTCTCGTGCGATGGCCAGGACATGTCCCCGCCGGCCGCATCGATGACGCCTCGGTACTGTCCGGCGTGGACCTTCTGCCGACCCTGGGCAAGTTGGCGGGGATCGAGCCGCCGGCCGGGCACCTGTTGGACGGCGAGGACGCAAGCGACATCCTCCTTGGGGCAACGCGTCCGCGCCGGATGCCGCTTATGTGGGAATGGCGCTTCCGGGTGTTCGGCGAGCCCTTCCACCGCAGTCCGATCCTGGCCATTCGAGAAGGGGATTGGAAGCTGCTGCTCAACCCCGACCGCAGCCGCGTGGAGCTATACGACATTCCCCGCGACCCCACCGAATTGAACAACCTCGCCCCCTGCCAGCCTGAGTTGGTAGGGCGGCTGGCCGAGAAAGTGCTGGCTTGGCAAAAGACGCTGCCGCCTGGTCCGATCGAGGCAGAGGCCGGCCGCAACGATTACCCCTGGCCGGGCAAGGCGATTGCCCCGCCCAAGGCCGCCCCGGCAAAACGCAAACCCTCCCCGCCCAAGTCCAAACGCCCGGCGCCCGCCCCCCAGTAGTTCATGTTTGGAAGCGTCCCAGGCACATCGTGCGGGGCATCTGGGTACGGCGATTCGGCCTTAGCTTAGGCACAGGCTGCGCAAGCTACTTGACCGAGCGCGAGGTTTCCCCCCAACCCATCGCTCAGCAACGGCGGGTTCCGAGTAAGATGGATGAAGAGCCTGGACACCGCCGCCGTCCGCTCTAGCGCCTTTTTCGGCGTCTACCACGCGGGCCGTGACCCCGGCACCTACCGCCAGTGCGAGAACCACCGCGAAGACCGCGAGATCGACGGCCGCCATCCACCGCAACCGGCGTTGGAGCAACCAGCCCGTCCCCGCGAACGCCACCAATAGCAACCCGGCCAGTACAAGCGAGACAAAGACGACGACCAGTAAAGCATCCCACTGGTCCATCCCCGGCCCGCGATACTTCGCGCCCCACCACAGGTGGCTCTGTGGCCCAGCGACCACAACCACCCCGGCGAGCAGCAGCTTCCAAGCAATTGGTGCTGCAGCGCGCATGCGCGTCCCCTGCCGCCGAACTTATCCTGTATCACGAATTCGAGCGTCCTCATTGTACGTCCGGACGGTTGATTCCTCAAATGGTGCGGTATGCGTCCTTAGCGGCGGAGGGCAGAAAAGCAGAGATCACCGCAACCCTGTGGTGCATAACGACTTCGGATGGTCCTATCGGCGTGGGGCTTTCCCAAAGCTTCCCGCAGACAATCGGCCTTCGCCGGCTGTCATGATGATCATCCCGAGGCGAGAAAATAATGCAGAGCCCTCATCGAAGCCTCGGTAAGGCGGCTTCCAGAGCTTCCCTGTCCAGAACGGGCTAGCAGCGGAGCGGAAAGCCGAGGACTTCGTCGGTTCGGTGGAGCACTTCCTCAATGCTGCCAGCGCCGCGTGCTGACTGAGATGTCCGCGCAAGAGGTGGGTACTTACCCGCTCACTCACGGATTTAGTGCGACACTCAATGCAGCCCCCCGGGGTGAGATGACGCCGCGATTGTCCCACTTGGCGTTCTCTTGACACCTTCGGGCGGTCTGCTTTAGCGGAACACGCGGAAGTCCCACAGCGAATAACCGAAGGGCGTCCCGCGTTGCGTGCCGTAGATGCGGACCCATCGGGCTTGCGTCGGCGCGAAGCGGATGGTCTCGCTCTTGCCAGCGCCCCGGGTGGTCGTGTGGATAGTCTTCCAGTTTTCGCCGTCCAGCGACACTTCGATCGAGTAGGCTTTCCCAAACGCGGTTTCCCATACCAGCTCGACGCGGGAGATCGTATAGCTGGCACCGAGGTCCACGGCAAGCCACTGGGGATCGCGGAACTCGCTCGACCAGCGCGTGTCGGGCTTCCCGTCCACGGCGAACTCCGCGCGGTAAGTGTAGCCGTCCAGCGAGAGTACCGACGACGCCTTGACGGGCCGGCCTTCGGCAAGGTTGCGGCGGGCTTCGCGCTCTTCGGGGGTCAGCACGACGAAGTCGCGAAGGCTGCGCACCTCGGGCGCGTCCTTCGTGACCAGGGCGGCTTCGAGCGTGTAGCCGCCCGGCTCGCTGGGGACGGGGAAGTCGAAGATCAGCCGCGCGTCGCCCAGCGCGGCGACCTCGCAAGGCTGCGTCTGCTCGGCGAGAATTTTCTCGCCGCGGAGCAGGCGTAAACGGACCTGGCCCGACCATTTCTCGTACAGGTCGTTGATGACGGCGACCGGCAGGCCTCGCTTTTCGCCGGCTGTCAGCTCCTTGTCCCAAAAGTCGAGCATGATGCCCACCGGGGCGAAGGCGTCGCCCACGTAGCGGCGGAAGTTCGGCTCGAAGGTCAGGGTTTTCACGTCGATGAAGTTGTCGCTCGTCTGGCCGTCGGGCCGCGAGTACCCCAAGCCGCAGAAGTGCAGCACGCCTGCGCATTTCCGCTTGCTGCGCCAAAACTCGGTCTTGGCCGCCAGCGTCCGCGCGTAGTAGTAGCGGCGCTGGGCGACGGTCGCGTGTTCGCCGAGCAGCCGCTTGTAGACGTCCACCGTCAGCGTGGGCAGCGTGCCATCGCGGTTGATCCAGAGCCAGCCGTATTCATTCACAAGGTACGGCGGGCGGCCGAGGTCCACAAACGGACGCCTGCCGGTGCCCGGCCCGTTGTTGGGGATCCCGGTCTCGTTGGCGAAGTTGGCGAAGAACCCCTCGCGGTTGGCCCGATAGGGGTGGCACTCGGAAATATCGCCCGGTTTTTGCGGCGCGCCCCAACCGTTGTCCCACGGGCGGTTCGACAGGTCCAGGCCGCGCACGGCCATCAGCGCCGCGGCGATCACCGCGTCGTCGGTGGTTTCGTTCTGCGCGTCCCAAATGACCACGCACGGATGGTTCCACCGCTCGCGCATCCATTCGCTAAACTCGACGGCGAGGTGCTGTGGCGTGATCTCCTTCGGCCACGCGTCCGCGCCTCCCCCATACCAGATGGGGAATTCGTCCTGAATCAGGATCCCCTCCTCATCGGCGATTTCGTACCAAAGTTCCGGCGGGAAGCCGATGCAATAACGCAGCGCGTTCCAGTGCATCTCCTTGAACCGCCGGTGCAGGGTGCGTACCCACTGGCGGTCCCACGGCAGCCTGCCCCGCGCCGCGTCCTCGAAGAAACGGTAGATGCAGACATTGGAGCCGCGGAGGAAATAGGGCCGGCCGTTGAGCACGGCGCGGCCCGTCCTCGGGTCGGTGGTGAACGTGCGTAGGCCGAACCGAGTCCGCAAGGTATCGCCGCCCGTGTCCACGACCAGCTCGTAAAGGAATGGGTCCTCCGGCGTCCAGAGGTGCGCGCCGCGGATCGGAACGGTCAACTGGACCTGCCGGGCCGAGCGCGCCTCCGCCGAGGCCTCGCCAACGGCCCGCCCGGACTTCGCCTCGCGCACGACCGCATTCACCCGCCCGGTGGCGGTGCCGCCCAGTTCGACCACCGCACGCACGCACTGCTTTTCCACGTCCGGCACGGCCTGGACGTTGACGATATGGGGCAAGCCGCACAGGATCAGTTCCACGGAATCGAAAATCCCCGGGATGTAGCGGCTCTTTTCAAAGTCCCAGCCTTCCGTGAGGTGCGGCGGCACCTGCGCCAGCGACGCGCCCACGCGGATGAGCAATTCGTTCGGCTCGCCGCCGCCTTTGAGAAACGCTTGCACGTCAAACCAACCAGGTGTCCAGTTCGGCCCGTGCTCGCCGACGCTCTTGCCGTTGACAAACACCTTTGTGCCGTAGCGCGCCTTGTTGACCTTGAGCCGAGCCACCTCCGGCACCGGGCCTTCCAGCTTGAAAAAACGTCGATACCAGAACGCTTCGCGCCTCGGGTCGGCTGGCCGCTTCCGCTGCCGACGCTCTGCTGGCGAGACTGTCGAGCCGGGCGACTCGAACGGGGGCATGGCCAGGTCCACAAGCCCAGGCACGGGTACGCGATGGTCGAACTTCGCGGGCGTCTGCTCCATCCCGCCCTCGGCGATGTCCCACTGGCCATCCAGCGAGATGACGATGCGTGCGCCGCCGGCGAAATCAGTCAAGACGAGCCATCCGAGAAAGAAGCCAAATGCCAGCCTCACGGTTTTCACAGTCCTTGTCTCCTCGCGGTTTTTCGCGGGCCAACCCCGTTGCAATCGGCAAGCCTGATCGTTCACGCGGCCATTGCCTGGTGTCGCGGCCACCAGGACATTCCAGCCGTAGCCTGACAAGCCTGAATTCTCGTACCAGACTGGACCATGTCAAGCGCCCCCAAGTTGTGCCCGGCCGGACGACAGAGGGCCTTGTTGACTTATTGCTCTGGAACAGAGGGGACCAGAGACGACGGGCCTTGTTGACTAATTTCCCTTGAACAAAGACGAACCGAGACGAGGGATCTGCTTATCGGCTCGGCTGCGGAGCGGTCCGTTGACTATACCCACTCAAAGCAGGGAAGCCGGCGTTGCGTAAACCGGTTCAATATCTCGCACCGCAGACGAATTTCCGTCCGCTCGGTGGCAAACAGCCGGTTCTTCAACCGATCTCCGAACGTCTCCTCGAGCCGAGATACCGCCGTCTCCACCAGACTCCGACGATGAGACCCCGCACACGACTTCCACCGCCTCCGCCCCAGGTCCCGGACGCCACGGATCGCCACATCGCGCGCCAACGGTGGCCAACCTGCATACCTCTTTGACACCACGCCGGTGGCGTTGGCCCTCAGCCTGATCCTGATGCATTTTTTCCCTCGCAGCCAGGCGGACGAGGAGGGTTTTGTGGTACAGGTCGTGAAGTGGTGTACGCGGCGGCTGGTGTTTCGCATGCACATGTCCAGGGAGGGGGTCTGATAAAGCCGGCACGCCGCAGGGTCCAGGTTTTCAGCTTGTCGTTTCTCGACCTTTTGTCCTGCGCTTTGGGCGGGATTCAGGTCCTGTGGCTGCTGAGCATCCGCCAAAGCCAGCAAGAGGCGGCCTCCTATGCCGGCCAAGCCCACAGCATGCAGCGGCAAATCGCCGAGGCCCTTGCGGCCCTGCGAATCGCCCAAAGGGCAGCGGCGGCCAAGGCCAGGCCGAGGCCCCAGCAAAAAACCATCGAGGGCCTGCAGGCCGCGTTCGCCTTGACCGGCGTGGACACGGTAACCCTCATGAGCGATGGGCGGGCAAAGCCAAGCGGCACCCACGAAATGGCGGAAACCCGCACCTGGCTGGCTCAAGTGAACCGGCCGCTCCGGGCGGTGGTCAACTGCGTAGCCCTGGGCGATTATTTCGGGAAGCACTATGCCGAGTTCCTGCAAAAGATCGCACGCGACGATGGGACCATGTTCATCGGCCGGTAGGACGCCGCACAAAAGCTGATTCCCTTCCGCTCAGCCTGGGCCACGGCCGAGATCGTCGATCGCCAGGCCTGCCAAGTAGACCATCCACCAGCCTCACCCGACCGGCTTTTTCGAGTTTGCGTGTGCCCCCAAATGACCTGTCGGCAGCTCTCGGATGTCGTCTCAGAATCTCAAGGCCGCTGGCGGATTCACTCCGAGGGGGAAGCGGCAAGGCGCTGCTGAAATGCTTCTTAACGGCTGGGCACGGGAACCGTGCGGGCAGTCGGCAGGCCGGCAGGTCGGCGGTCTTTGCGCCGGTGGGCGTGGTGCTGGACCTGCATGCCGCGGTTGCCACGTATCAGTGGGTTGCCACACGGTCGATGCCTCCCACCCCTTGGCACCAGTGCAGCGATGACCCCGGTGGAATTGATGGGCGCCCGCCGGCTGGGATCACGCCGACCAGCACTCGGACCATATTGCCCCGCCGCTGTGGTTAGATTGGTGGGTCACCAGCGGATGGAATCGCGATAGCTGCCGCCGGTTGGGGGCGATTGCAACTCCGCACCTCCACGAAAGCCCATGAGAAC
>Ga0315298_1002397_pt1 | contig 31854 bp, 21 predicted proteins | sample WHS_1_MG_FD_203077 | JGI IMG/M metagenome (GOLD analysis project Ga0315298, IMG submission 203077) | Extremophilic microbial mat communities from Washburn Hot Springs, YNP, Wyoming, USA - WHS_1_MG | ecosystem: Environmental > Aquatic > Thermal springs > Hot (42-90C) | place: USA: Wyoming... | reverse complement strand
GCAGCCCGTTCACCGCGGTCGACCTGCCGGTGATGCTGGCGGCATCGTGGCCGGTGGGCCGGTTCACGACACCGGAGCTCGATCTCGGCGTCAGCGCAGCCGCCGGCGGCATTGCGGCGGGTACCGGGCAGGTGCCGATCGCCGGCCTGCAGGCCCACGCGGTGGCGACGCGGAATGAGGTATTGCTGTCGGATGCGCGCATCGATCTTGCTGGACCGAACGGGACAGCGGGACCGGCGGTGCGGCTGCGGGGGCAGATCGCGCTGCGCGGCGCCCTGCCCGCCGCGATCGATGCGACGGTCGATCAGGTTTCGGCGACCGACCTGACGCGCTACTGGCCGCAGGGCCTGCTGCGCGACGCGCGGCACTATGTCACCCGGCACATCAAGGCGGGAGTGGCGCGGGACGGGCGGTTCCATGCTGTCTTCGACCTCGCGACCGGAAAACTGGCGCCGGGGGCGGTGACGGGCGAGTTCGCGGCCAGCGGCGTGACGCTCGACTGGTTTCCCGGTGCGCCGGCGATGACGGCCCTTGCCGGTAAACTGCATTTCGCAGCCGATGATTCGCTCGACATCGATGCGACCGCGGGGCGGCTCGACGGTCTCGCACTGCGTGGGAACATGCGGATCACCACGCTCAGCCGGCACGACCAGACGGCAACCATCGGCGCCCATGCCACAGGCGGGCTGGCCGACGCGCTGGGCCTGCTGCGCAAGCCGCCGCTACGGCTGAAGACGACCGCCCTGAAGCTCGACCGGGCAACGGGACAAATGGCGGCGACGATCCATGCGAGCGTGCCGCTGAAGCGCCGGCTGGCGCTCGCGGATATCGCGATCAGGGCCGATGCGGCTCTGACCGCCGTACATCTGCCGCTGCCGTTCGCGGGACTGGCACTCGAAGACGGCAGCGCGGCGCTGGAGGTCGATCCACACCATCTCGCCCTGCATGGCAACGGGCGCGTTGCGGCGACCGCGACGCGCTTCACGGCGGCGATGACGCTGCCGGGCGGGCCGCTCACGCTCGAGGCCAAGGCCAACGCCACACGTCTGGCTTTGGCGCGGATGGGCCTGCCAGTCGCCGCCTGGCGGTCGGGGGCGGCGCCGCTGACGGTGACCTATCGCGACCAGGCGGGCGGCGGTGTGTTGGAAATCGGCGCCGACCTGACCGGCGCGACGTTGGCCGCTCCCGCGTTCGGCTGGCACAAGGCGGCGGGGCAACCCGGCCGGGCGACGTTGCGGATCGGGTTGAGCGGTGGCGGCCCGTTCGGCGGGCTGGAAGCGGCGCATGTGGAGGCGCCGGGGCTGCTGTTCGACGGCGTGCGGCGGGCGGGGCGCTTCGCCGTTGCCATGGCACGGCTCGGCCGGTTGCGGGCGCGCGGCTCAGTGGCGCCGCCGGCCCGGCTCGGCGCGCCCTGGCGGATTTCGCTCTCCGGCGGAACGCTGGATCTTTCCGCGCTGATCGCGCAAGCCCGTGCGCAAGCCGGCACGGCGGCGGCCGCGCCGCGCCCGGCATCCGGCCCGGTCTGGGCGTTGAATGGAACGTTCGCCCAGTTGCGGCTGCACGCCGCGCCAGCGCCGTTACTCGGCGCGACGCAACTCGCCGCGACCGGGGATGGCGACCGCCTCACCGGGCTCGAGGCGACACTGGTCCAGGGGCCGCGGCAAACCGGGCGGCTGACCTATCGCCGCGCCGGCGGGGTGACGCGGATCCGCCTCGACGCGCCGGATGCGGGGGCGCTGCTGGCGGCGACGGGTGCTACCGGAGGTGTGAACGGCGGCACGCTCACGCTCGATGCAACACGGCAGGGGGGCCTTACGAAAGGGCGCCTTGGCATCGACGATTTCCGCCTGACCGAGGTGCCGGTGATGGCAAAGGTGCTGCAGGCGCTGACCATCTACGGCATGCCGGCGGCGACCTCCGGGCCGGGACTCGCCTTCACCCGGCTGGTGGCGCCGTTCACCATGTCAGGCGAGGTGGTGACGCTCGGCGGGGCACGGGCATGGTCGCCCTCGCTCGGCTTCACCACCACGGGGCAGATCGACCTTGCGCGGAAGCGCTACGACCTGTCCGGGACGATCGTTCCCGCCTATGCGCTGAACACCCTGCCCGGCCGGATTCCGCTGATCGGCCGGCTGTTCAGCCCGGAGAAAGGCGGCGGGCTGTTCGCCGCGCGCTATACCGTGGTCGGGCCATTTGGCGCACCAAGGGTCGTGGTCAATCCGGTTTCTGCACTGGCGCCGGGATTCATCCGCGACCTGTTCGGCATCGGGCCGCCGGAAGCACCGGCGAAACCATGACGCAAACGTCAGGAAGCGTCCGCAAAGATTGACTTGCCGAACGACGCCCCATAGATCATCCAGCAAACGACAGCGACGCGAAACGCCAAACCTGTGGAGTGACCATGAAGCTGCTGGTGCCTGTAAAGCGTGTGGTTGATTACAATGTGAAGGTCCGGGTGAAATCGGATGGCAGCGGGGTCGAGCTTGCCGGCGTGAAGATGTCGATGAACCCGTTCGACGAAATCGCGGTTGAGGAGGCGGTGCGGCTCAAGGAAAAGGGCGTGGCAACCGAGATCGTCGCGGTGTCGATGGGGGTGAGCGCCTGCCAGGAGACGATCCGCACGGCGCTGGCGATGGGGGCCGACCGGGGCATCCTGGTCGAGACCGAGGCCGAGCTGCAGCCGCTGGCGGTGGCGAAGATGCTCAAGGCGCTGGTGACGCGCGAGCAGGCCGACCTCGTGATCATGGGCAAGCAGGCGATCGACGACGACATGAACGCCACCGGCCAGATGCTCGCCGCTCTGCTCGGCTGGCCGCAGGGCACCTTCGCCAGCAAGGTCGCGATCGCCGACGGCACGGTGACGGTGACGCGTGAGGTGGATGGCGGGCTGGAAACGGTCGCGCTGAAGCTGCCGGCGGTGGTTACGGCGGATCTGCGGCTGAACGAGCCGCGCTACGCCTCGCTGCCGAACATCATGAAGGCGCGCAAGAAGCCGATCGAGACGGTGAAGCCGGAAGATCTCGGCGTCGACCCGGCGCCACGGCTGACCACGCTGAAGGTGGCCGAGCCGCCGCAGCGCAAGGCAGGGGTCAAGGTCGGCTCGGTGGCCGAACTCGTCGAGAAACTGCGCAACGAAGCGAAGGTGATCTGATCATGGCAGAGGTTCTGGTTCTCATCGAGCACGACGGCGCGCATGTGAAGCAGCCGGCGCGCAGCGCGGTTGCGGCGGCGGCGAAGCTCGGCACGGTGCATGCCCTGGTTGCCGGCGACGGCGTGGCCGGCGCAGCGAAGGAAGCCGCCGCGATCGCCGGGGTGGACAAGGTGCTGGTCGCGGACAGCAAGGCGCTGGCGCACGCGCTGGCCGAGCCGCTGGCCGACCTGATCGTGAAACTCGCCGGCAATTACACGCATGTCCTCGCCGCCTCCACCGCGACCGGCAAGAACGTGATGCCCCGCGCCGCAGCCCTGCTCGACGTGCAGCCGATCAGCGACATCGCCGGGGTGGTGGATGCCGACACCTTCGTCCGCCCGATCTATGCCGGCAACGCGATGGCAACGGTGAAATCCGCCGACACGAAGAAGCTCATCACCGTGCGCGCGGCGAGCTTCGATCCCGCACCGGCCGAAGGCGGAGCGGCGGCGATCGAGACGATCGAGGTCGGGGTCGACGCCGGTGGTTCGAGCTTCGTCGGCGCCGAGCTTTCGAAGAGCGAGCGGCCGGAGCTGACGGCGGCGCGGATCGTGGTTTCCGGCGGGCGCGGCATGCAGAACGGCGAGAATTTCGGCAAGCTGCTCGACCCGATCGCCGACCGGCTGGGGGCCGCGGTCGGCGCCTCGCGTGCGGCGGTCGATGCCGGGTTCGTGCCGAACGACTACCAGGTGGGGCAGACCGGCAAGATCGTCGCCCCCGACCTCTATATGGCGGTCGGCATTTCCGGCGCGATCCAGCATCTCGCGGGCATGAAGGATTCCAAGGTCATCGTCGCGATCAACAAGGACGAGGACGCGCCGATCTTCCAGGTGGCCGATTACGGCCTGGTGGGCGACCTGTTCACAGTGCTGCCGGAGTTGCAGAAGGAGCTCGGCTGAGCCCTGCGGGCTTGAGCGACATCAAGGCGCCGGGCGGCCATAAAGGCTAGCCCGGCCTGTGTTTCAGGCGGAAGGAAAAGTAGATGGAGATCAGGACTCTCGGCGTGCTCGGCGCGGGCGCGATGGGCAACGGCATCGCGCATGTCGCCGCCCTGTCCGGGCTCGATGTCGTGCTCGTCGACACCGCGCAGGCGGTGCTGGAGAAGAGCATGGCGACCATGCGGAAGAACCTCGAGCGCCAGGTGCAGAAGGGCACGATCGACGCGGCGGCCGAGGCAGCCGCCCTCGCCCGCGTCTCGCCCATGACCACGCATGACGCTTTTGCGAAATGCGACATGGTGATCGAGGCGGTGCCGGAGCGCGAGGAGATCAAGCGCGCGGTCTATGCCCAGGTGATCCCGCATCTCGCGCCGCACGCGATCCTCGCCTCGAACACCTCGTCGATTTCGATCACGAAGCTCGGCCGGGCGTCGGGGATCGCGGAGCGGTTCGTCGGCATGCATTTCTTCAACCCGGTGCCGATGATGAAGCTCGTCGAGGTGATAAGCGGGCTGGAGACGACGGATGCGACGGTTGCCGCGGTCGAAGACCTGGCAAAGCGGATGGGCAAGATCACCATCGCAGCACAGGACATGCCGGGCTTCATCGTCAACCGCATCCTGGTGCCGATGCTCAACGAGGCGATCTTCGCGCTGCACGAGGGGATCGGCGACGTGGTCTCGATCGACAACGGCATGAAGCTCGGCGCCGGGCATCCGATGGGGCCGCTGACGCTGTGCGATCTGGTCGGGCTCGATGTCGCGCTGGAAGTGATGCGCGTGCTGCATGCCGGGCTCGGCGAGGACAAGTATCGCCCCTGCCCGCTGCTGGTGAACTATGTCGAGGCCGGCTGGCTTGGCCGCAAGACCGGGCGCGGCTTCTACGACTATTCCACCAACCCGCCGACGCCGACGCGCTGAGGCTTGACTTTCAAGGGAAGACCCGGCGCCGCGCGGTGCCGGGTTTTTGCGCTTACGGGGCGCGGCTTCAGGATTTCCACTGGCTGAGCACCACGCTGGCGATGATCAGCACGCCGCCGAGCACCTGGGCAGGGGCAAATATCTCGCCAAAGGCAGCACCCACAAGCCCGGCCCAGACCGGCTCCAGCGTGTAGATCAGCGTCGCCCGGTTGGCCGGGATGCTGCGCTGCGCCCAGTTCTGCGCGACCAGGACGAAGGCGGTGGCGAGGCCCATGCCGGTCATCGCCGCGAAGGGAAAGGCACGGGTGGTGATCATGATGCCCCCGCGCACCGCCTCGACGGCGAAGGAGATCACGCTGACGGTGGCCAGCTGGACGATGGCGATACGGCGCGGATCGGCGGCGAGCGCGCTATGGCCGATCAGCACGATTTCGAGCGCCGCCCCCAGCGCGCCGCCGAGGGTGAGCCACTGGCCGCGGTCGAAGGCGAGCGACAGGCCGGTCATGCCGGAGACCAGGACGAGGCCGACGAAGGCGAGCACGAGGCCAGCTGTCGCGAACAGGCCGGGACGGCGGCGGAAGATCAGGAATTCGAGCAGCGGGACCATCGGCACGTAGAGCGCGGTAAGGAAGGCGGATTCGCCGCTCGCCACGGTGCGCAGCCCGTCCGCCTGCAGACCGTAGCCGAGGAAGAGAACAAGACCGATGGTGATGCCGCCGGTGATCTCCATCCGGTTGAAGCTCGCCGGATGCGGGCGGGTGACAAGCACGACGGCGAGTGCGGCAACGCCGAAGCGCCAGCCGACAAAGGCATACGGCCCGATGAAGGGCAGCGACAGGCGGGTGAGCAGGAACGTCCAGCCCCAGATCACGGTCACCGAAAGCAGGACGAGGACCGGGGCGTTCGGACGTGACAGGAAGCCGGAGACCGGCGATGACGGACGGGCGATGTCGCTCATGGCCTCCATCAACGCGATAAGCGGACCGGCGGCAAGCCCGCGCGATCAGGTGAGACGCAGCCTTGCTTCCACGACATCCTCCTCGCCGGGAACATGGGCGATCGCGAAGCCGAGATGACGGATGAAGGCGAGCATCGGGTGGTTGTCGGCCAGAACCTGACCGATGATGTCGACAACACCCTCGTCGCGCGCCCAGTCGATCAGGTCGCGCATCAGCGCCGAGCCGAGGCCGACGCCCTTCGCCGCACCCTCGACGAGGACGGCGAACTCGCCCTCGGTGCCGTCGGTATCGGAGCGGACCAGGCGGGCGACGCCGACTGTCTCGCCGGTGGCGGTTTCGACTGCGATCAGGGCGAGTTCGCGGCCGTAATCGACCTCGGTGAGGCGGACCACCTGCTCGGGCGTAAGCTGGCGCACGGCAGAGAAGAACCGGAAGCGGACATCCTCCGGCGTGAGGCGGGAGAACAGGCGCTGATGGGCGGCGGCGTCTTCCGGGCGGATCGGGCGGATCTGGAAGCCCCTGCCTTTCAGCGTCATCGTGTGGGCGAGATGGGCGGGATAGGGCGTGATCGGCAGCGGCTGGCGACGCTCGCCGGGCGCGTGCAGCGTGATCCGCACATTGGCGGCGATGACGCCGGCGCCGGTGGCGAAGAGCGGGTCGATTTCCAGGCGCTCGATTTCCGGCCAGTCGACGACGAGCTGGCTGATGCGGACCAGGGTGCCGGCGACCGCGGCGCGATCCGCCTCGTCCAGGCCGCGGGCGGGGCGCAGCAGCGCGTTGCCGCCGGCGCGGAGGATCAATCCCTCGGCCAGTTTCAGGTTGAGGGGCGGGAGATCGAAGGCGAGGCGTGAGGTATCGGCGGCGTCGCCACCACCGGGGCCGAAGCCGATGGTGGGGCCGACGAAGGGCTGCTCGCCGACCAGGATGCGCAGCTCTCGGGCACGAGGAAGCTGGCGCTGGACGAGGAAGCGCGCCCCCTCGGGAAATTCGCCCCTGCGGCGCAGGCGGGCGGTGATCAGCGTGGCGGCCGCGCTAGCGGAAGCGGCGTCCGGTAGGTCAAGCGAGACGCTGCCTTCGGGGCGGCGCCGCGCGAGATCGGGGTGGGAGACCTTCACCACCACCGGAAAGCCGAGCGACGAGGCCGCCGCCGCCACATGTTCCGGCGTGTCGACGATGCGTGTTGCGGCGGTTTCGATGCCATAGGCCCGCAGAATGGCGAAGCCGGCATCCTGCGGCAGGGCGGTGCGGCCACCATTGCGGGCGAGAGAAAGGGCGGCATGGACGGCGGCCCGGTCGGGGGCGACATCGAGCACCGCGGAGGGCGGCAGTTCGCGGGCGGCGGCGCGGATGGCGCGGTGGCGGAGCAGGTCGCCGAACCCTTCGACGGCACGTTCCGGCGTGGCGAAGGCGGCGACCCCGGCCTCGGCCAGCCGGCGGCGCTGCGGGGCGGCGGTGGTCTCGCCGAGCACGGCGGCGAGCAGCGGCGCCTTGATGCTGCCGGAACAGGCAATCAGCCCGGCGATCGCGGCATCGTCCGCCGGGCCGGAGGGGGCATGGATGACCAGCACGCCACCCACCTCGGGGGAAGCGGCCAGCATGGCGGCGACGTCGGCAAGGCGGGTGCCGGGTGCGTCCTGTAGCGCGATCGGCCCGGCTGGCTCGGGTGAAGCGCCGAGCAGCAGGCCGAGCACACGGCGGGTTTCGTCGGACAGCGCTGCAAGGCCGATGCCGGCGGCGAGCGCGGTGTCGGCGGCGAGGCGACAGGCGCCAACACTGTTGCCGATGATCGCAAGACTGTCGCTGCGGGCCGGACGGGCGCGGGTGAGCGTTTCGGCGGCTGCAAGAAATTCGCCGAGGCTGGTGGTCAGCATCACGCCAGCACGGCGCAGCGCGGCCTCGAACCCGGCGAGCGCGATGCCGCTTGGATCGCCAAGCCGGGCGCCGGGAACGATGGCGACGATGGGACGCAGGCGCGCCGCCGCGCGGGCGGCCGAGAGGAACAGGCGCGGATCACGCAGGCCGGCGATTTCCATCAGGATCGGGCCGGTGCCGGGGTCGCGCGAGAGATGGTCGAGCACCCGGCCGAAGCCGATATCCGCATTGCCGCCGATGCCGACGACATGGGAGAAGCCGATGCCGTTGGGCGCCGCCCAGTCGATCACCGCGCGGGCTAGCGCGGGGGACTGGCCGAGCAGCGCGACCCGACCGGGCGGCGGCGGTATGTGGCTGCGCAAGGCGTTCAGCCGCGCCCCGGGTGCGGCGATGCCGAAGGAACGCGGGCCGACGACCCGCACTCGGGCGGCCAGCGCTGCCTCCCGCAATCCGTCGACCGCGGCGTAGACCACCGCCGCCCCGCGGAGGCGGCCAGCGAGGCCGGCGATGACGCCGGGCACCGCCTCGGGCGGATCGGCGATCAGCGCAAGATCGACAGTTTGCGCGCCCTCCCCCGGTTCCCTGACGTCGCCCGGAAAGCCGGCGGCGTCCAGCGAGGCGCGCAGCGATCGGCCGACTGCCGTGTCGCCGCCCGAGAGCATGATGGTCTTCGGGGCAAACAGGGCCTCGGGGTCGAAGCGATTGACGATGGAATAGCCAAGCGGCTTCATCGCGGCTCCTCCTGATCTTCGGCGGCGCGCGGCAGACTAGATCGGTTTGGCGCCAACCGGAACCGCCCTGGGGTGACGATACCGCGTCATCCGATCGGACGAGGTGCGGCCCGGCCCGGCGCTACCGGGCGGGGCCGACAATCGTGGGTTCGGGCAGGGCGGCGCCGCTGCCGACATAGGCCGGATTCGCATTGCGCACGCAGCGCGAGATCATGTCCCGCCGAGCGTGGATCTCTGCAAGGCGGTCGAACCGGGAGCCCTGGTCGGGCGTGCCCTGGAACGGGGTGGCGAACTGGTCGGTGCGCGAGAGATAGGCATAGTCGTGCGCGCGCTCATAGGCATTGGCCTGCTGGGTGCAGGCCGCGATGTCGGCCTGCTCGGCGGGCGAGGCGGGCGGCGGCGCGCCGAAGGTGCAGGCGGCGAGCGGCAGGATCAGCAGGGCCAGGGTCAGGATGGGGCGCGGCATGGCGGGTTTTCCTCGGATTCGCGCGGGAGCAGCTGTGCGCGCAGGGCGTTCTCGTCGAGAGCGCCCGTATCGGTCAAGCCAGTGCGGGCCGCGGCGCCGAGCAGCGCACCGTCGAGCTCTGCGGCTCCACGGTCGAACCGCACGAAACGGGCGGTCCAGCCGCCACCGGCGAGCAGGGCGACGAGGCCGAGCAGGCGGAGGCAGACGGAGACGCCATGCGCCGTCGAGAGATCGGCGATATGGTCGACCGAGGAGGCCCAGACCCTGGCATCGCGGTCGCGCAGCACGACATCGGGGCCGCCGGCGAAGCGGAAGCCGCGGCGCGGCCCCTCGGCGCCGGCGCGGGCGGCGCGGTGCGCGGCTTCCCAGGCCTGTTCAAGATCTCGCTTCTGCACGCGTGGCAGGCGTGCCGGCGGGATCGGCACGAGATGCAGTTCGGTGCCGTCGGCAGCAACGGCGCGGGGAATGGCGACGGCCATGCCCTTCAGATGGCGATCCGCACGCCGAGTTCCACGACGCGGTCGGACGGGATCTTGAAGAATTCGGTGGCCGATATCGCGTTGCGCAGCATGAACAGGAAGATCGCCCTGCGGATGAAGCCGAGCTTGGGCACGGTCGCGGCGACAATGGTCTCGCGGCCGAGGAAATAGCTGATCTGCATCGGGTTGAAGGGCAGCCCCTGCTCTCGCAGCAGGTCGAGCGCTCGGGGGATGTTGGGGCTTTCCATGAAACCGAAGGAAAGCAGCACGCGATAGACGCCCTCGGAGAGTTCCTCGACCTTGGCGCGCCGCGCATCGCCCACGAAGGGGACGCCGGGATTGCGCACGGTGACGAAGACCACAGTTTCGTGCAGTACCTTGTTGTGCTTGAGGTTATGCAGCAGCGAGGACGGCGTATATTCGGGGTTTCCGGTCATGAAGACGGCGACGCCGGGAACACGGACGATGCGCGATTGCGGCAGCCGGCCGAGGAACGAGGCGAGCGGCAGACTATCCTGCTGCCAGCGCTGGTGAAGCAGGGCGCGGCCGCGGCGCCAGGTGGTCATGACGGTGATGAGGCTGAAGCCGATGGCAAGCGGTACCCAGCCGCCATCGAACACTTTCAGCACGTTGGAGCTGAAGAAGGCGAAATCAACCAGCCCGATGGCGCCGAAGACCAGCACGGTGCGGCGAAGCGGCCAGTTGAAATGCCGGCAATAGACGAAGGCAGCCAGCGCGTTCGTCGACAGGAAGGTGCCGGTGACGGCGATGCCGTAGGCCGAGGCGAGGGCGGAAGACGAGCCGAAACCGAGGACCAGCAGCACGACGACGACGAACAGGAAGCTGTTGACCGGCGGGACATAGATCTGCCCCTGCTCGGTCTCGTTGGTGTAGCGGATCGGCATGCGCGGCAGCAGGCCGAGCTGGGTGCTCTGCCGGGCAACCGAATAGGCGCCGGAGATCACGGCTTGACTGGCGATCACTGTCGCGATGGTCGCCAATATGACCATCGGCACCACCAGAGCATGCGGCAGCAGGAAGAAGAACGGGTTGCTCGCGGCGTGCGGATCGCGGATCACGAGGGCGCCCTGGCCGAAATAGTTGAGCAGCAGGCATGGAAGGACGAAGAACAGCCAGGAGACGCGTATCGGCTTCGCGCCGAAATGCCCCATATCCGCGTAAAGCGCCTCGGCGCCGGTGACCGCCAGCACGACCGAGCCGAGCGCGATGAAGGCGAGAAGATCGTGCCGCATGATGAACGCGGCGCCGTAGACAGGAACCAGCGCGCGCAAGACATTCGGGTGAATGAAGATCTGGTGAAGACCAAGCGCGCCGATCACCACGAACCAGATCACCATGATCGGGCCGAACGCACCGCCCACCCGCGCCGTGCCGAACCGCTGGACGAAAAACAGCACAAGAATGACCGCGATGGCGATCGGGAGCACGAATTCCTTGAGCCCCGGGGAGACCACCTCCATGCCCTCGACGGCGGAGAGCACGGAGATGGCGGGGGTGATTGTCGCATCGCCGAAGAAGAGGCCGGCACCGCAGATGCCGATGATGCCGATGATCCATTTCGTCCGGTCGGACTGGGTGACGCGCTGGGCGAGCGCCATCAGCGAGAGCGTGCCGCCCTCGCCCTCGTTGTCGGCGCGCATGATCAGGAGGACGTATTTGATGGTGACGGTTATGATCAGCGCCCAGAAGATGAGCGAGAGCAGACCAAGGACGTCGGATTCCTGGAGTTTATTGCCAGGGAAATATGACAGCGAGGCCTGCACCGCGTAGAGCGGCGAGGTGCCGATATCGCCGTAGACGACACCGAGCACGCCGATCAGGCCAGCGAGACGGAGCTTCTCGCCGGGAGAGCCGTGCGGGGTCGCGCTTTCGCTCAAGCGGCGCTCCCGTCCCGGCCGCGGCCGATCGGCGCTACCTCGCCGGTCATGCCGGCGAGCACCTCGGCGACGTGGCGCACGGCAACCGGCTTGCCCTCGCGGGTCAGGCGGCCGGCCATGTTCAGCAGGCAGCCGAGATCGCCGGCGAGCAGCAGCTCGGCGCCGGTCGCGGCGATGTCGGCGGTCTTGTCGGAGACCATGCGGGCGGAAATGTCGGGATGCTTGACACAGAACGTGCCGCCGAAGCCGCAACAGACCTCGGGCGTGTCCATTTCCACGATTTCCAGCCCCTCGACGCGGGAGAGCAGCACGCGGGGCTGGTCCTTGACGCCGAGTTCGCGCAGCCCGGCGCAGGAATCGTGATAGGTGGCTCGCTGCGGCAGGGCGACATCGAGCCCGGCAAAACCCATCACGTCGACCAGGAAGCTGGTGAGTTCGAAGGTTTTCGCGGCGATGACGTCGGCCTTGAAGCGCAGGTCGGGGTCGGCCTCGAACAGGCCGGGCATGTGCTTGCGAAGCATGCCGGCGCACGAGCCCGAGGGGGCGACGACGTAATCGTAGCCCGCGAGGGCGGTGAGCAGGCCCTCGGCCAGGGCGCGGGCGGTTTCATGATCGCCGGAATTGTAGGCGGGCTGGCCGCAGCAGGTCTGCGCCCGCGGCACCTCGACCGTGCAGCCGGCGGCCTCAAGCAGGCGGATGGCGGCGAAGCCGACGCTCGGCCGGTAGAGATCGGCGAGGCAGGTGACGAACAGGGCGACGCGCGGTGCGGCCGCGGCGGATTCACTCATGAGGACGCTCCCTTGGCGGATGTCGGCGCGGCGGCGGGCTGGCGGGGCAGGAAGATGAAGATCCGGCCTGTGCCGTCCTGGGCACTCGCCTGCGCCGCGGCCTCGTTGCCGATTCCGAAGAAGATCTGCGCAGCGGAGGTGCCGTGGGCACCGACATCGATGTCCTGCGCGGTGGTCAGCCGGGCGAGCGACTTCGTCGCGACATAGACGGGCGCGCCGAGCGGAATCGCCTTCTCGTCCACCGCGATCGAGCCTTCCGGCGCCAGCGGCACGTCAAGCGCGCCGGGTGTGCCGAGATCGTCGGGCACGCCGCGGATGCGCTTGAAGAACACGTAGTTCTTGTTCGCATCCATCAGGCCGCGCGCCTCGACGGGATGGGCGAGCAGCCACGCGCGGATCGAGGTGATCGAGACCTGGTCGGGCTTCAAATAGCCCTTCTCGACCATCAGCTTGCCGATCGGCGTGTAGGTGCGGCCGTTGGTGCCGTCGAAGCCGAGATCGATGAGCGTGCCGTCCGGCAGACGCAGGCGCGCGGCGCCCTGGAGCTGGATCATGTAGGCGTCGACCGGATTCTTGACCCAGGCAACTACCTTGGCCTCGCGGTTGATCTCGCCGGCCTCGATCTGGGCGCGGGTGTAATAGGGCACCATTGTGCCGTAGCGCAGGCGGCCGACGATACGGCGCTTGCCGGAGGAGTCGCGGAAGGCGGACAGGTTGGCGTTCACGAGATTGCGCGGACGACCGTAGATCGGGACATCGTAGCCGCGCTCGCGGATTTCCGAGCCGGGATAGACCGGCTCGTAATAGCCGGTGATCCGCGTGGCGCCGGACGCTGCATAGGGCACCATCCATGCCTCGAAGAAATGCTGGGCCGCGGCCGCGTCATCCGGCGGGACGGCTTCGGCGGCAGCACAGGCAGCGCGCCACTGGCCGGCCTTGCCGCCGAGCGCGCCAGCCACGCCGGCGCCGCCCAGCGTCTGGTCGACCGGCATGACCGCGATCACCTTGCACGACCTCTGGAAACTCGGCAGGCCGGCGACGGCAGCCTCAACGCTCCAGCCGGGGAGCGTGGCGAAGGGCACAGGGGTGAGGCCGGCATGATCGGCCTTGGGCGCGCCGGCGGGCGGCAAGGCACAGCCGGCGAGCAGGGTGATGGCGGTGAACGGCGCGGCAAGGCCGCGCAAGGTGGATCGGTGCATGGATCAGCCGCTGCGCGCCGCCGCCAGCCGCCAGGTCGGGTCGGCCGCGCCGAGGGATTTCTCGAAACTCCAGAGGTCGACGATCTCGGTCATCGCCTCGGTGCCGGCGATAACCTGCCCCTGGCGATCACGCGTGTAGTTCTGCTGGTCGGAGACGAAGCGGACGACGATCACGGCCTCGCCGCCGAGGAGTTCGGCCTCGTCGATCGTCGCCTCGACAATGCGGACGATCTCGGTGTGCTGGGTTTCGCCAGCCTCGGCGCGCTGGGCCACCGCCTGCTCGAAGGTCGCGAACACGCCAGGCGTGAGCAGCGGCCGCAGGGCCGCGAGGTCGCCTGCGGCGAAGGCAAGCACGATGCGGCGGAAGCTGGCCTCGGCGCCGTCGAGAAACCGGGCCGGATCGAAGCCGCGCTCGGCCTGGGCGATGCGCGCGAGCGTCTGCCCGACGACGGTGTGAGGCGTGGGCACCGGGCGGGTGGACCGCGGCGGCTCGGCAACCCCCTCGATCACCGGGCCGCCGGGACGCTGCATGCCGCCGGCCGCAGTCGGCTCGGGCATGGGCGGCCGCTCGTAGCCGGTGCGACGGCCCAGCACGCTGCGCAAGCGCAGCACCAAGAAGCCCGCGACGAGCGCGAGAAGGACGATATCGACGGGAAATCCGGTATGCATGACGCTAAGACACCTGTTCTCGGGGCAAGCCCGCCCTCGTGATAGGCCGAGCGCGGCGCGCCCGCAACCGCGGCATGCCCGACGCGCGGTTTGCCGAAGCCCCCGGCGCAGGGTATCGCTGAAGGCATGATCCTGCTTCGCCACGGCCAGAGCGAGTTCAACCTCCACTTCACCGCGACGCGGCGTGACCCTGGAATCGAGGATCCCGGACTGACCGAACACGGGCACGCGCAGGCGGAGGCCGCGGCTTCGGCGCTTGAAGGGCACTCGCTGCGGCGGCTGATCGTCTCGCCCTATACCCGTACGCTGCAGACGGCAGCGCCGGTGCTGGCGCGGCGGCCCCTCGATGTCGAAATCTCGGCGGAGATCCGCGAGCGGTTCCACTTCACCTGCGATATCGGCAGCCCACCGGATCGCCTTGCCGAGAGGTTCCCGGATCACGATTTCGCGCACCTGCCGACTCGCTGGTGGCCTGACGAAACCGAGACGGAGGAGGCGGTGATCGAACGCGCGAATCGGTTCCGCGCGGCGATGGCGGCGCGGCCGGATTGGCGGGAGACGCTGGTGGTCAGCCATTGGGCCTTCATCCTGGCACTCACCGGACAGTCACTGACCAACGGTTCATGGATCAACTATGATCCGACCTCGCCGCCGCCGTCCGCCTTGCGCTGGCGTCCCTGACCGCGGCCGGCGCAGGAGGTCTTGAATCGTGCGTCAGACATCAAAAAATACGTCAGGCCTGAAGTCGTATCGGGACGAGAAGACGGGCGCGGAAAGGCCAGAGGCGCGTGACACGACGACCAATCACCGCATGAGGCGCCTCCGCCTCGCCGCCGCCGCGCTGCTGACGCCGGGACTTGCAGGCTGCGCCGTCGGTCCCGCGTTCCACATGCCGCAGACCAATGTGCCGGCGCGGTTTTCGGCCACCGCGAACGCAAAGCCGGCCTGGCCGAAGCCCGGATGGTGGCGCCATTTCGGCTCGCCGGAGCTCGACCGGCTGGTGGAAGCGGCGAAGGCACACAATTTCTCGGTGATCGAGGCGATCGACCAGCTCGAGGCGGCCAACGCGCAGGCACAGATCGCCGGCGCGCCACTGCTGCCAGCGATCACGGGCAGCGGCAGCGGGTCATTCCAGCAGATCCAGGCGAATGCCGGCAACGGGCTGCAGGCGGTGGATACGCGAAGCTTCACCGCGACGTTCCAGGCCTCCTACCAGCTCGATTTCTGGGGCAAGAACTATGACGCGCTGCGCGCGGCGCAGGCGAACGCGGCGGCGGCGGAATTCAACGCGGCGACGGTGGCACTGACCGCCGAAGCCTCGGTCGCCACCGTCTATTTCCAGGTACTGGCGTACCAGGACCAGCTGGGAATTGCGCAACGCAATCTGAAGGCGGCGGAGGGGCTGCTCGCACAGTTGCGGGCGGAACTGCGGGCCGGGATCGTCGATGCACCGACGGTGGCGCAGCAGGCTGCGCTGGTTGCGTCTGAGCGGGCGAACATTCCCAACCTGGTCTCGCAGATGCGCCAGGAGGCGATCGGCCTCGGCATCCTGACGGGGCGGGCGCCGGAATTCCTGCGCGTGCGGGGCGGCTCGCTCGGCGCGCTGACGGTGCCGGCGCTGGCGCCGGGACTGCCGGCCGGACTGCTGGAGCGCCGGCCCGACATCGCGGAGGCGAAGGCCAACCTGATCGCCGCCAACGCCAATGTGCGTGGCGCGATCGCGGCGTTCTTCCCGTCGATCACGCTGACCGGCTCGGGCGGCTGGCAGAGCAAGGCGCTGAACCTTCTCTTTGCGCCAGGCTCGACACTGATCTCGGCGGCAACCTCGATCGCCCAGCCGATCTTCGAGGGCGGTGCACTGACCGGGCAGCTGCGGGTGAGCCGCGCGACCTATCGGGAAGATGTCGCAAAATACGAGCAGGCGGTAGTGCAGGCTTTCACCGATGTCGAGACCGCGATGACCGCGCTGCGCTACGCCACCGACCAGGAAGCGCTGCAGCAGGTTGCGGTCGCACGCGCCCGAGCCGCGCTGGATGGCGCCAGGGCGCAGCTCAGGGCCGGCGTGGTCGATATCGGCACGGTGCTGAACGCCGAGCAGACCCTGCTGTCGGACGAGACGACGCTGGTGACGACGCGGCTCACCCGGCTCGATGCCGCGGTCAATCTCTACAAGGCGATGGGCGGTGGCTGGACGGCCGGCGCCGGCAAGGATCACTGACGATGGCGAAACGGCGCGGACGGATCATTTTCGGGCTGGTGGCGCTCGCCCTTGTCGGCGCGGTGGCGTACCGGCTGGCGCACCGGACGAAACCCGCGCACGGCGGCGGGGCAACGGCGATTCCTGTGGAGGTGGCGAAGGCGACGCGGCAGAACGTGCCCGTCTACCTCGATGCGCTCGGCACCGTCGTCGCCTACCACACGGTGACGGTGCAGCCGATGATCACCGGGCCGCTCACCAGAATCCTGTTCACGCCCGGCCAGTTCGTGAAGAAGGGCGATCTTCTCGCGGAGATCGATCCCGCGCCCTATCGCGCGACACTCGACCAGGCGGAGGCGAAGCTTGCGCAGGACAAGGCGAGTCTCGCCAACGCGGAAATGCAGGCGCGACAATACGCCTCGCTGGTCAAGCAGAACTACACCTCGAAACTGCAGGCGGCGACGGCGCTCGCCACCGCCGCCGAGGATCGGGCGCTGGTGAAGCAGGACGAGGCCAGCATCGAGACCGACCGGATCAATCTCGGCTATACGCGGATCACCGCGCCGATTTCCGGACGCACCGGCATCCTCCAGGAGAATGCCGGCAATATCGTCAGCCCAAGCACTACCAGCGGCATCGTGGTGATCAACACGCTACAGCCGATCTCGGTGCAGTTCAGCCTGCCGCAGCAGGATCTGCCGGCGATCATCGCCGCGATGAAGCGTGGCAAGGTTGACCTGCTCGCCACCGAGGAGGGCGATCCGCAGACCGCGAAGGTGCTCGACCACGGCACGCTCGCCGTTCTCGACAACACGGTGAATGCGAACACGGGAACGCTGACGCTGAAGGGCACGTTTGCAAATCCGGACCTCACGCTGTGGCCCGGCGCCTATGTGAACGTCCGCACGCTGGTCCGGACGATCGACAATGCGGTGACCGTGCCACCGGTCGCGGTGCAGCAGGGACCTTCCGGTAGCTTCGTCTTTCTCGTGAAGCCGCCGGCCAAGAAGGGGGGATCGTTCACCGTGATTGACCAGAAAGTGACGCTCGGCGTGCAGACGGCGCGCGTCGTGGTCGTCACCAGCGGACTTGTCCCTGGCGACGAGGTGGTGACCGAGGGCAATTCGCGCCTGAAGGGGGGATCGGCGATCCACATCGTCACGGGTTCCGCCGGCGCGCCGTGAACATTTCCGCCCCGTTCATCGCCCGGCCGGTCGCGACATCGCTGCTCGCGATCGCGCTGCTGCTGATCGGCGCGCTGGGCTATCGGGCACTGCCGGTCTCCTCGCTGCCACAGGTCGATTTTCCGACGATCCAGGTGGTGACCAAGCTTCCCGGCGCCTCGCCGGATACCGCCTCGAAACTGCTGACCGCGCCGCTCGAGCGGCAGTTCGGGCAGATCGCGGGGCTGGCGGCGATGAGTTCGATCTCGAGCCAGGGGACCAGCGCGATCACGCTCCGGTTCGACCTCTCAATGCCGATGACGACGGCCGCCCAGGACGTTCAGGCCGCGATCAACGCCGCCTCGGGCACGCTGCCACCAAACCTGCAATATCCGCCGACCTATTCCGAGGTGAATCCAGCGGACGCACCGATCCTGACGCTGGCGCTGACCTCGCGCACGCTGCCGCTCGACGCCATCGCGGATGCGGCGCAGACCCGGCTTGTGCCCAAGCTCTCTCAGGTGAAGGGGGTGGGCAAGGTGACGGTCGAGGGCGGGCTGACCAAGGCAATCCGCATTGAGGTGAACCCGGCGCGGCTCGCTGCCTATGGCGTGTCGCTCGAGGATGTGCGCAACGCCATCGCCAATGCCAACCAGTCCGGCGCCAAGGGCGCGCTGGACGGGCATAATCAGGCCTACACGATCGGCGCCAACGACCAGATTACCATGCCGGCGCAGTATCGCGACCTGATCACCGCCTATCGCAATGGCGCGCCGGTGCGGCTGTCGGCGGTGGGGACGGTGAGCCCTGGCCTCGAGAACGACCTGCAGAGCGCGAGTTATGACGGCACGCCGGCGGTGGTGGTCGATATCCAGCGCCAGCCCGGGGCGAACATCGTCAGCACGGTGGCGGATGTGCGGGCTGCGCTGGCGGGGCTGCGCGCGGCGATGCCGCCGGGCATCGATGTGAAAGTCGTCGCCGACCGGACGGGGACGATCCGTGCCTCGGTGCGGGACGTGCAGATCACGCTGATCACCGCAGCCCTTCTCGTCGTGCTGGTGATCTTCCTATTCCTGCCCAATCCGCGCGCGGTCCTGGTGCCGGCGGTGGCGCTGCCGCTCTCGATCGTCGCGACCTTCGCGGTGATGAACGAACTTGGTTTCCAGCTCGACAATCTCTCGCTGATGGCGCTTACCGTCGCTTCGGGCTTCGTGGTCGACGACGCGATCGTGATGATCGAGAACATCGTCCGCTTCATCGAACAGGGCGAGTCGCCGCTGAGGGCCGCCTATCTCGGCAGCGCGCAGATCGGCTTCACCATCGTGTCGCTCACCGTGTCTCTGGTCGCGGTATTCATTCCACTGCTGTTCATGCCGGGAGTGATCGGGCGGCTGTTCTCGGAATTCGCGGTAACGCTGTCGATCGCGGTGGTGATCTCGGCGGTGGTGTCGCTCACGCTGACGCCGATGATGAGCGCGCGGCTGCTGCGCGGCGCCGAGGCCTCGCAGCCGGGACGGATCGCGCGCGCGGCGGAGGCGGCGCTGGCGAGCGTGCGGGAGCGCTACCGCGCCGGCCTGGCCTGGAGCCTGCGGCACCAGCGGCTGATGCTCGCCACCTTCGGGGCGACGGTCGTGGCCACCGGCATCCTGTTCGCGATCATCCCGAAGGCGTTGCTGCCGCAGGAAGATACCGGCGCGATCGTCGCCGTGACGGAAGGCGCGCAGAGCATTTCGCTCGATGCGATGACGCGGCTGCAGGACCGGGCGATCAGGGCGATACGCGCCGACCCGGCGGTGGCGGGCGTCACTTCGCTGCTGGGGTCCGGCCTGACCAACCCGACGCCGAATACCGGCCGGCTCGGCATCACGCTCAAGCCGATCGGCCAGCGCCCCGCGATCGACACGGTGATGTCGCGGCTGCAGGCGCGGCTGGCCGGGATTCCAGGACTGCATGCCTACATGCAGCCGGTGCAGGACATCACGCTTTCCTCGCGTGTCTCGCCCACGCAATATCAATACACGCTCACCGACGCCGACCAGACGGAACTTGACGCATGGGCGCCGAAGATCCGCGCCGCCCTCGCCGCTCTGCCGCAGATTACCGACCTCGCCAGCGACCAGCAGAACCAGGGGCTGGAGACCTATATCGACGTCAACCGCGCCGCGGCGGCACGGCTTGGCATTTCGATGGCGACGATCGAGGCGACGCTCTACGACGCGTTCGGCCAGCGGCAGGTCAGCACGATCTATACGCAGAACGCGCAGTATCGCGTGGTGCTCGGCGTGGATCCCGCCTATGCGCGATCGCCGCAGGCGCTGGCCAGCATCTATGTGCCAACCGGCAGTCTTTCGGCGAGCGTCTCGTCCACGGCGCTCGGCCCCGGCGGATCGGTGAGCGGAAACAGCACGACGGCAACGGGGGCCGCGGGCAGCGTCAGCACGTCGGTAGCCGGCGAAGTGCCGCTGCTGGAGGTGGCGAAGATCGACCAGCGCTACGGACCGCTCGCAATCACCCGGGAAGACCAGTTTCCCTCGGTGACGCTCAGCTTCAATCTCGCGAAGGGTGCGTCACTCGGCGCGGCCGAGAGCGCGATACGCAGTGCGGAGCAAAAACTCGGCGTGCCGGATACCATCAGCGGACGGTTCTCGGGGGCGGCGGCCGAGTTCGAAACCTCGCTCGCGCAGGAGCCGTGGCTGATTTTCGCGGCCCTCGTCGTCATCTACATCGTGCTCGGGGTGCTTTACGAAAGTACGATCCATCCGGTGACGATCCTCTCCACCCTGCCCTCGGCGGGGATCGGCGCGCTGCTCGCGCTGATGCTCTTCGGCGCGGATTTCACCCTGGTGGCGCTGGTCGGCATCGTGCTGCTGATGGGCATCGTGAAGAAGAACGGCATCATCATGGTCGATTTCGCGATCGAGGCTGAGCGCACGCGGGGGCTGAGCCCGGAGGCGGCGATCACCGAGGCGGCGATCCTGCGGTTCCGCCCGATCATGATGACGACGATGGCGGCCCTGCTCGGCGCGGTGCCGCTGGTGCTGGAAGGCGGCGCGGGCGCGGAACTACGCGCGCCGCTCGGCATCACCATCATTGGCGGATTGCTGGTCAGCCAGTTGCTCACGCTGTTCACGACACCGGTGATCTACCTCGCGATGGACCGGCTGCGGCCGGCACGGCGGGAAGCGCCGGCGGCACAGACTGGCCCGGCGGAATAGGCGGTGAACGTCTCATCGATCTTCATCCGGCGGCCGATCGGGACGACGCTGCTTGCCCTTGGCATCCTGATCGCCGGCGCGCTGGCCTATCTGCAACTGCCGGTCGCACCGGTGCCGAGCATTCCGATTCCCGCAATCGTCGTCTTCGCTTCCGATCCGGGGGCCTCGCCGGCGATCATGGCGAGCACCGTTGCGGCCCCGCTGGAACACGCGCTGGGCACGATTCCGGGGGTGAACGACATCCGCTCACAGAATTCGGTGGGTTCGACATCGGTCGTGCTGTTGTTCAATCCAGGGCCGGATATCAGCGTCTATGCCCACGCGGTGCAGGCCGCGATCAACGCCGCGCTGCCCAACCTGCCCGCCTCGATGCCACGGCGGCCCTATTACAAGGAATTCAATCCGGCGTCGCGCCCGGTGATGTCGCTGGCACTGACCTCGGACACGATGAGCCTAGCGCAGATCTATAACGTTGCCGACACGGTGCTGGACCAGAGGCTGGCGCAGGTACCCGGGGTGGCGCAGGTCGGCATCTATGGCGGCGGATCGCCGGCCGTCAGGATCCGGCTGAACACACAGGCACTCGCCGCGGCCGGACTGACCAGCGCCGATGTCTACAACGCAGTACGCAGCGCCAATGTCACACAGCCGCTCGGCGTGATCGAAGGACCGCACCGAGCCTGGACGCTGGTTGCCAACGGACAGCTCACCAGCGCAACGCAATATCGCGACATCGTGCTCAAATCGGCGTCGGGCGCGCTGCTACGACTATCGGACGTGGCTTCCGTGATCGACGGCGTTGCCAACACGCAGCTTGCCGCGAGCGCGAACGGCAAGCCGGCGATCACCATCGAGATCACCAAGACCGCCGACGCCAACGTGATCAAGACGGTCGAGGGCGTGAGGAAACTGCTGCCAGACATCCGCACCTGGCTGCCGCCGTCGGTGAAGCTGTCGATCCTGAACGACCGCACGACAACCATCCGCGCGAGTGTGGCCGACATCCAGATCACGCTGCTGATCACCATCCTGCTCGTGCTCGCGGTGGTCACGCTGTTCATGCGCCGCATGACGCCGACCATCGCCGCCGGTGTCACGGTGCCGCTCTCGCTGGCCGGGACCGTGGGCGTGATGTGGGCACTGGGTTTCACGCTCGACAATTTTTCCCTGCTGGCGCTGACCATCTGCGTGGGCTTCGTGGTCGATGACGCGATCGTGATGATCGAGAATATTGTGACACAGCATGAGCGAGGCCTGAGCGGCATCGAGGCGGCTCTGGTTGGAGCGCGGCAAATCGGTTTCACCGTCATCTCGATCACGATCTCGCTCGTCGTCGTGTTCCTCCCGCTCACGCTGATGGGCGGTGTCATCGGCGACCTGTTCTACGAGTTCGCGATGACGCTTTCGGTGGCCATCCTGATCTCGGGCGCAATCTCGCTCACGGTCACGCCGATGGTTTGCGGGCATTTCATGGGGCGGACTCCGAAAGTGGGGCGTGACTCGCGGATCGCGCGTGGGATCGACCGGCTCTACCGGCGCAGCCTCGATGCCTACGCGCGCAGCCTAGACTGGGCGCTCGCGCATCGCTGGCTGATGCTGGCGAGCTTCGCGCTCACCGTAGCCCTGACCATCTTCCTCTACATCAAGGTACCCAAGGCGTTCATTCCCGAGCAGGATTCGGGGCTGATCATCAGCCATACGATGGCACCGTCAGACGTGTCATTCTCGCGGATGAAACGGCTGGAAGCGCGCGTTGTTGCTGCGATCCTGAAAAATCCCGCCGTGGATACGGTGAGTTCGCGCATCGGCGTCGCCAACGGATTCTCCACCGCCAATCGCGGTCAGATGTTCATCCAGCTCAAGCCGCTATCCGAGCGCACGGCGTCGGCACAGGAGGTCGTGCGCCAGCTTCAAGCGCGACTCGCGCGGATTCCGGGAATCACCACGTTCATGTTTGTGGCGCAGGACCTGTTTTTTGGAGGACAGTCGAATGGCGGAGAATACAGCTTCTCGGTCGTCGATCCCTCTCTTGCGGGATTGGATCAGGTTACAACAGAGATCGAACGGAAGCTGCGCACGCTAAAGCAGGTCGACAATATCTCGACCGATCAGAACAAGGCACAGACCCAGATCACGGTCGAAATAGACCGCAACGCGGCTGCGCGTCTCGGCGTCTCGATTGCGGCGATCGACGGCGTGCTGCAGAACGCCTTCGCGCAGCAGCAGATTTCTCGGATTTACGAGGCCGAGAACCAGTATTCAGTGATCCTGAAGGTGCCGGAGGGATTGGATCGCTCACCCGTCGATCTCCAGCATATCTATGTCGCCGGCACGAAAGAGCCGCTGCCGCTTTCGGCTGTCGCGCATTATGTCCGGGCGACGGCACCGCTCTCCGTCACGCATCTCGACGGCTTGCCAGCCGGGACGATCAGCTTCAATGTCGCAAAGGGAACGTCTCTCGGGCAGGCGATCACCGCGGTGAAACAGGCCATTGCCTCACTTCCGCTGCCCGCTTCCGTGAAGATCAGTTTTGGCGGTAACGCGCGTTATTTCATGAAGTCGGTGAACGACGAGCCGCTCCTGATCCTCGCGGCGCTGATCGCGATCTACATCGTGCTAGGCGTACTCTATGAAAGCCTCGTCCAGCCGCTGACCATTCTCTCCACGCTGCCGTCAGCCGGCGTTGGCGCCCTGCTCGCCTTGCTGGTGACCGGCACACCGCTCTCGGTCATCGGCATTATCGGCATTTTCCTGCTGATGGGGATCGTCAAGAAGAATGGCATCATGCTGGTCGATTTCGCGCTGAATGCCGAGCGTGAGCATGACATGACGCCGGCCGAGGCGATCCGCGCCGCCTGCCTCGAACGCTTCCGGCCCATCATGATGACGTCACTTGCCGCCGCCCTCGGGGCGCTGCCCCTCGCCTTCGCAGTCGGCACGGGCGAACAGCTCCGCCGGCCACTCGGTATCGCGGTGATCGGCGGACTAATCGTTTGCCAGGCATTGACGCTCTACACCACGCCCGTGATCTATCTAGCGCTGACCGGGTTCGGCCGCCGCCGGGCCCGAAGGCTGGCGACCCTGCCGGCGGAATGAGCGTTATCTAACGCGACGTCAGGGACCGATAGAGAGCCGCATAGTTTCGCGCTGGCTCGGTCCAGGAAACGTCGAGCGCCATCGCGTTGCGCTGCATACGGCTCCACTTGTCGGGATCCGCATATAGTGCCGCGGTGCGTCGGAGGCCGTCCGAGAGGCCGGCCTCGCTTACAGGCCCGAACTGGATTCCCGTGGCGACACCGGCGGATATGGCGACGGGATTGGCGTCGATCACGGTGTCGACCAGGCCACCGACCAGCGAGACCACGGGAATTGCGCCATAGCGCTGGGCCGCCAGTTGCGTAAGGCCGCAGGGCTCGAACCGTGACGGCACGAGAATCGCGTCGGCACCGCCCTGAATGAGATGCGAGAGCGATTCCTCGAAGCCGATGATCGCGGCAACGCGGCCCGGCCGAGCCGCTACCGCCTCGCGCAGCGAAGCCTCGATCCCGGTTTCGCCAGTACCGAGCACCGCGAGCTGCGCCCCCAGCGCGTCGAGAACGGGCAGGGCCTCGATGATCAGGTCGATCCCCTTCTGCCCGGCCAGGCGGCTGACCACGCCGAACAGCAGCGCGCGCGGATCCGGCGCGAGGCCCATCCGCGCCTGTACTGCGCGCTTGTTCACCGCCCGCGCAGCAAGATTTGCGACATCATAACGCGCGGCAAGATGTTCATCGGTAGCAGGATTCCACGTTGCCGTATCGAGGCCATTGAGAATGCCATGCACTGCGCTGCCACGCTTGCGAAGCAACCCGTCGAGCCCCATGCCGCCATCCTGCGTCGCGATCTCGGTGGCATAGCGGGGCGAGACGGTGGTGATGGCGTCGGCGAATTGCAGACCGGCCTTGAGGAAGCCGATGCCGCCGAAATATTCCACACCGTCGATGACGAAGGCGCTGGCCGGCAGACCGAGCGCGCCGAGAAGATGGGCAGGAAACCAGCCCTGAAATGCAAGGTTGTGAACGGTGAATACGCAGGGCGGCGCGGCATGACCTTCATAATGAAGATAGGCGGGCACGAGACCGGCCTGCCAATCATGCGCATGGAGCAGATCGGGCACGAAGCCACCGACGGCACCGCGGGCGAGGAGCGCGCCCGCCCGGCAAAGCGCCGCGAAGCGCTGCGCGTTGTCGGACCAATCGACGCCGTTCGAGGCGATGTAGGGATTTCCCGGGCGCGCATAGAGATGCGGTGCATCCAGCACGAAGAGATCGTGCCTGCCGGCGGCCGCGGCGCGAATCTCCGCTGCACCGCCGAAGAGGTCGGGAATCCGCAGGACGGATTCCGCGCGATCGAGCGCGGCGGTGACGGCTGGATAGCCCGGCACCAGCGACCGCACCGTGATTCCTTCGGACGACAGGGCCGCCGGGAGCGCGCCCATCACGTCGGCGAGGCCGCCGGTCTTGACGAGCGGGTAGATTTCCGATCCAACCGAGAGGACGCGCATGATCAGGCGGTCATCAGCCGGTCGAGCATCGGCTGGGTGATCAGACACACCCCCTGCGCGGTGCGGCGGAACCGCCGCGCGTCGTCCTCGGGATCCTCTCCCACGACCAGCCCTTCCGGAATCCGCACGCCGCGATCGATCACCACATTGGCAAGCCGAGCATGGCGGCCGATATCGGCACCCGGCAGGATCACCGCGTCACTGACCTGCGAGAAGGAATTCACGCGTACTCCGGTGAATAGCAGCGAGCGGCGCAGCGACGCCCCGGAGACAATGCAGCCGCCGGAGACGAGCGACGATACCGCCTGGCCGCGCCGGCCCTCCTCATCATGGATGAATTTCGCGGGCGGCGTGCCTTCGGTGTGGGTCCAGATCGGCCAGGTGCGGTCATAGATGTCGAGCGCAGGCACGAAATCGGTCAGGTCGATGTTGGCCTCCCAATAAGCATCGATCGTGCCGACATCGCGCCAGTAGGGCTCCGGCTCCTGCGCCGAACGGACGCAGGAACGCGCAAAGTGATGTGCACAGGCGCGGCCTTCGCGCACCAGCGCCGGGATGATGTCACCGCCGAAGTCATGTTTCGAATGGGGATCATCGGCATCGCGTCGCAGCACGTCGAACAGGAAGTCCCGCTGGAAGACATAGATACCCATGCTCGCCAGCGCGACTCCCTCGCGACCCGGAATCGGCGGCGGGTTCGCCGGCTTTTCGAGAAAGTCGATGATGCGGTCGGATTCGTCGACATGCATGACGCCGAAGCCCCTGGCGTCGGCAAGCGGGACTTCCACGCAGGCGATGGTGACATCTGCCTGCTGGGCAACATGCTGCTGGAGCAGCACCTCATAGTCCATCTTGTAGATGTGGTCGCCGGCGAGGATGATGATGTATTCAGGTCCGATGCTTTCGATGATGTCGATGTTCTGGTAGACGGCGTCGGCGGTGCCGAGATACCAGTTCTGTTCGGAAATCCGCTGGCTGGCGGGGAGGATATCGAAACTCTCGTTGCGCTCGCGTCGGAAGAACGCCCAGCCGAGCTGAAGATGACGAATGAGGCTGTGGGCCTTGTATTGAGTGGCGACGCCGATATGGCGGATGCCGGAATTCAGGGCATTGGAGAGAGCGAAATCAATGATGCGCCACTTGCCGCCGAACTGCACCGCCGGCTTGGCTCGCCGGTCGGTCAGTTCGTGAAGACGTGAGCCACGGCCGCCGGCAAGCACATAAGCCATGGCGCTGCGCGACAGCGGTGTGGTCCGTTCGGTGCGTCCGTTCATTGTTTTTCCTCCCTCATGCCGCCGGGACGTCTGGCGGACTTGTTTCAGTTGTATCGGCTCATCTCTCCAAGCCTGTTACATGCCAAATCTTTTCCGCGTATTCGCCGATCGCACGATCGGACGAAAACGGCCCCATGCCCGCCGTATTGAGCACCGCGGCACGCCACCAGGCGTCGCGATCGCGCCATAGCGCGGCGACGCGGCGCTGGGCCTCGGCATAGGAATCGAAGTCGGCGGTGACAAGGAAGCGGTCGGTACGGCGCAACTCGTCGACGATCGGGGCGAAGCGCGTATCCTCGCCGGGTGAGAAGGTGCCGCGACCGATCGCCTCGATTGCGCCGGCCAGCGCGGGCGAGGCGACGATCGAGCATTCCGGATGCCAGCCGTCGAGCCGGCGCACAGCAACCTCTGCTGCGGTAAGGCCGAAGATGAAGATATTGTCAGCGCGCACGTGATCGCGGATCTCGATATTCGCTCCGTCGAGCGTGCCGATGGTGAGCGCGCCGTTCAATGCGAATTTCATGTTGCCGGTGCCGGAAGCTTCCATGCCGGCCGTCGAGATCTGCTCGGACAGATCTGCGGCGGGAATGATGATCTCGGCGAGACTGACATTGAAGTTCGGCAGGAATACGACCTTGAGCAAGTCGCTGGTGACTGGATCGTTATTGATCACGCTCGCGACGTCGTTGATCAGCCTGATGATCAGCCGCGCCTGCGCGTAGCTCGCCGCGGCCTTGCCGGCGAAGATCTTCACACGCGGCACCCACCCCGCCGCGGGTCGGGCGCGGATCGCCTGCCAGAGCGACACCGCTTCGAGAATGTTGAGCAGTTGCCGTTTATACTCGTGAAGGCGCTTGACGTGGACATCGAACAGCGCGTCGGGATCCAGGCCGATACCGAGTTGCTCGCCGACCAGGTTCGAGAGCGCCACCTTGTTAGCGCGCCGGCAGGCGATGAGCCGGGCGCGGAGACCGGGATCGCCGGCCAGCCCGCGCAGACCGGCAAGGACTGAGGGATCGTCGAGGACGGCGTCGCCAAGCACATCGACCAGCAGGCCGGTCAGTCGCGGATTGGCCTCGAACAGCCAGCGGCGAAAGGTGATTCCGTTGGTGACGTTGGTGATCCGGTCGGGATGGAGCACGTGCAGGTCGTGAAAGACGGTCTCGCGCATCAGGCCGGTGTGCAGCGCGGAGACGCCGTTGACACGGTGCGAGCCGACAAAGGCAAGCGTGCCCATACGCACGCGGCGGCCCTGGGTCTCGTCGATCATGGACAGGCTTGCCTGCAGCGAGTCCGAAGCCGCCCCCTTCGCGCGGGCCGCTTCGAGATGGTCGGCATTGAGTCGGTAGATGATCTGCATGTGTCGCGGCAGCAGACGCTCCATCAGCGCGACTGGCCAGGTCTCCAGCGCCTCGGGCAGCAGCGTGTGGTTGGTGTAGGAAAAGCAGCCACAGGTGATGCGCCAGGCTTCATTCCAGGCGGTTCCGTGCCGGTCGACAAGCAGGCGCATCATCTCGGCGATCGCGATCGCGGGGTGGGTGTCGTTGAGCTGGATCGCCGCCATGTCCGGCAGTCGGGAGAGATCGTAGCCTTCGGCGAGATGGCGGCGGAGGATGTCGTGCAGTGAGGCAGCGGAAAAAAAATATTCCTGGCGGAGCCTGAGTTCCTGGCCGGCCGGCGTCGTATCCGACGGGTAGAGGACACGCGAGACTGATCGCGCCCGCACGTCGTCGGCGACGGCGCCGAGGTAGTCGCCAGCGTTGAAGGCGTCGAGTCGCAGCGGCGCGACGGCCCGCGCGGACCAGAGGCGAAGCCGGTTCGCATGCCGTGCCCGCCAGCCGATGACCGGCGTATCATGGGCAACGGCACGCACGAGTTCGGCGGGATGCCAGACGCAGCGGGTGGCACCATCATCGTCGCCAACCTGCTCGACATGGCCACCGAAGCCGATATCGCAGTCCCGCTCCGGCCGGCGGATTTCCCAGGGATTGCCGGCGGCGAGCCAATCTTCCGGTAATTCGACCTGAACGCCGTTGCGTATCTCCTGACGGAACAATCCGTTCTCGTATCGGATTCCATAACCGCAGGTCGGGATCGCAAGACTGGCCGCACTCTCCATGAAACAGGCGGCGAGCCGACCGAGCCCGCCATTACCGAGGGCAGCATCGGGCTCGGCGGCTCGGACGCGCTCGAAATCTGCACCGAGTTCGCCAAGGGCCGCGCGCGTCAGGCCGGTCATGTCGAGATTGGTCAGGGTGTCCACCAGCAAGCGGCCGACCAGGAACTCAAGTGAGAGATAATAGACGCGCTTGTGCCCGGCCGCGCGGGTGAGATCGTCCGAATCGAGGCCGTGCGCAACCACGCGGTCGCGCAGGGCAAGAGCGAGCGCCTCGAACCAGTCGCGATCGCTGGCCGTGCGTTGGTCCCTGCCAAGGGCATAGACCAGCTTCGCAAGAATTGCGTCCCGCCAGTCGGCAACGGAACGGATGGGAGCGAGCGCCAGCGGAACGGCAGGGCCCGGCGCGCGGCCGGATGCGGGAAGATCGGAGTGATCCCGCGTAGACACGTTACTCATCGGGAGCGCCTCTGTTTCCGGTTTTCATGTATGGCGCGCTTTCCGATCTGTGGGGTCGGATACCGAGCGCCATCAGTCTGAAAGAGCGAGTATCCTGATCCGGTCAGATGAGGTCATTCGATCGGATGATGTACCAGCGTGGCACGAAACCCCCTCAGCCTGCAATCTGCATGTTCCGCACCTGCTCCAGCGGCCAGCGCGGCCGGCAGCGCACGCCGAGCGGATCGGCGGCGTCGCCGGCGCGCAGGCGCTCGATCGCCGCCCAGGCGACCATGACCGCATTGTCGGTGCAGAGGCGGAGCGGCGGTGCGGCGAGGGGAAGGCCTGCGCCGGCGGCAATATCGGCCAGCGCGGCGCGCACCGCCTTGTTGGCGGCGACTCCACCGGCGACGACCACCGCTGTCGCGCCGGGCAGCATCGCCAGGGCATGGCGCAGCCGATCGGCCAGGGCCGCGACCACCGCGCTCTGGAAGGCGAAAGCGAGATCGGCTGCGAAATCGCGCGGCAGACCGCCTTCCGGCTGCCGGGCGACAAGTTGAGCAACGGCGGTCTTCAGGCCGGAGAAGGAAAAGTCGCAGCCGGGCCGGCCAAGCATCGGCCGCGGCAGGTCGAATCGGCCGCCCTGCCCCTCGGCGGCAAGACGCTCCAGCGCGGGGCCGCCGGGATAGGGCAGGCCAAGCAGTTTCGCGACCTTGTCGAAGGCCTCGCCGGCCGCATCGTCCAGCGTGGTGCCAAGCCGGCGATAGCGTCCGACCCCCTCCACCGCGATGAGCTCCGTGTGCCCGCCGGAGACAAGCAGCAACAGATAGGGGAAATTCGGCGGGTTGCCGCCGGCGTCCGGCAGACGCGCGGTGAGCGCATGGGCTTCGAGATGGTTGATCGCGATGAACGGCACGTCGGCTGCCAGCGCCATCCCTCTGGCCGTATTGGCGCCGACGATAAGGCCGCCGATCAGGCCTGGGCCGGCCGTGGCGGCAATCGCGACAAGGCCGGACGGCGTGGTGCCGGCCGCCGCCAGCGCGCGGTGGATCATGTCCGGCAGCAATGCGAGATGGGCGCGCGCGGCAATTTCCGGCACCACGCCGCCGAAGGGCGCGTGGTCGGCGATCTGGCTGGCGACGAACTCGGCACGGATCCGCCCCGCGCCGTCGAGCACGGCGCAGGCTGTTTCGTCGCACGAACTCTCGATACCGAGGATCAGCGAGTCGTGGCCCAACGCGTCGCCGCTTGCGGCTTTTCTTTCCATCGCGATCCTTTTAAGCAGTGAAGATGCACCAGGAAAGCTCGTCGGGCAGCAAAGTCGCCCCCCATTCCGGCCGCCGGCTGCCGCTACGAGTCGGCACCCGCGGGTCGCCGCTAGCCCTCCGACAGACCGACATGTTCCTCGCGGCGCTGCGCGAGATCTGCCCGGCCCTCGGTTTCGCGCCGGATGCCTTCGCGCCCGAGATCATCAGCACGACCGGTGACCGGGTGACCGACCGCCCCCTCGCCGAAATCGGCGGCAAGGGGCTGTTCGCCAAGGAAATCCATGAGGCGCTGCTCGACGGGCGGATCGACTTCGCAGTGCACAGCCTCAAGGATCTCGAGACCGCATTGCCGGACGGCATCATCCTCGCCTGCACGATGAAGCGCGAGGACGCCCGCGACGCGCTGATCCTTGCCGACGGGCTCGGGCCGGTGAACGACGGCGATATCTGGTCGAGCCTGCCGAAGGGCGCGCGGGTCGGCACCTCGTCGGTGCGGCGGCAGGCGCAACTGCTGCATGCCCGGCCCGACCTACAGATCGGCCTGCTGCGCGGCAATGTCCGCACCAGGCTGGATGCGGCACGTATCGGCACGTTCGATGCAACCTTGCTCGCTCTCGCCGGGCTGCGGCGGCTTGGATTCGAAGAGGAGGTGGCCGCAGCCATCGATCCGGAAGCGATGGTGCCAGCCGCCTGCCAGGGGATTGTCGGGATTACCGTGCGGGCGGCGGACAGCCGGCTCGCCGAGCTGCTCGCGGCGATCGAGAATCACGAGGCGAAGGCAGTCTCCAAGGCAGAGCGGGCATTGCTCGCCGCGCTTGACGGTTCCTGCCGCACGCCGATCGGCGGACATGCACGGCTGCTGCCGGATGGCAATCTGCACCTGACAGGGCTCACAGCGCGTCCGGATGGCAGTTTCCTGCTGAAGCGCAGCGAGGTGGCGAACGCCGCCGATGCGGTGCGACTGGGGGCGGAACTCGGTGCCTCGCTGCGGCGCGACAGCCCGGCCGACATCTTTCTTGACTGACCCCGGTGCGACAGAGCCGCTCACCGTCCTGGTGACGCGCCCCGAACCGGGCGGCAGCGCCACCGCCGCCGCCCTCCGCGCGGCAGGATATGTGCCGGTTCTCGCACCCTGTCTTGAGATCGAACCATTGCCGGTGGCTTTGCCAACGCTGGTGGATGGAATCGTGATCGCCAGCACCCAGGCGCTGCCCGGCCTGCCACCGGCACTGCGGGCCGTGCCGCTGTTCGCGGTGGGTGATGCCACCGCCGCCCGCGCGCGGGCAGCCGGGTTCATCGACGTCGCGAGCGCCGCCGGAACGGCACGGGAACTGGCGGCGCTGTTGGGTGAGCGGCTCGCTCCCGGCGCACGGCTGCTGCTGGCCTGTGGTGCGGGGCACAGTGTGGATCTCGCTGCTGATCTTCGCGGCCGCGGCTTCCGGGTGACACGTCGGGTGGTGTACCGCTCGCGCCCGGCCCGGCAGCTCGACGCGGCAGCCCAGGCGGCGCTGGAGGCAGGCGAAATCGACCG
>Ga0315298_1002396_pt1 | contig 31855 bp, 41 predicted proteins | sample WHS_1_MG_FD_203077 | JGI IMG/M metagenome (GOLD analysis project Ga0315298, IMG submission 203077) | Extremophilic microbial mat communities from Washburn Hot Springs, YNP, Wyoming, USA - WHS_1_MG | ecosystem: Environmental > Aquatic > Thermal springs > Hot (42-90C) | place: USA: Wyoming... | reverse complement strand
AAATCGATAAGATATCTCATTCAACATTACTTGGATTATCAAATATTCCATCAATACTGCTGGCTGAAAAGATTGTAAAGATCCTTCCACAGGGATTGACAAAAATTTTCTACTCGGATAATGGCTCCACATCAGTTGAGGTTGCTTTAAAAATGGTCTTTAATTATTGGCAACTTAAAGGCCAACCACAAAGAAAAAAGTTTATTTCTCTCAAAAATGCTTATCATGGAGACACGATTGGCGCAGTGAGCGTAGGTGGGATATCTATCTTTCATGAAGTATTCAAACCTCTTCTCTTCCCAACAATTAAAGCTCCGTCACCTTATTGTTATCGTTGTGAACTGAATCTTAAATATCCTTCTTGCAATCTTTCTTGTGCTGAAAATTTAAATCTTATCGTAAAGGAAAATAGAGATAATATTGCAGCCTTAATTTTAGAACCAATGGTTCAGGCAGCAGGTGGAATTATTGTATCACCTCCCGGGTATTTAAAAAGAATCAAAGAAATATGTGTGGAAAACAAAATTCTATTAATCGCTGATGAAGTAGCAACAGGATTTATGCGGACAGGAAAGATGTTCGCAGTAAATCATGAAGACGTTTTACCAGATATAATGTGTTTATCAAAAGGACTTACAAATGGATATCTTCCTCTTGCTTTAACCGCTACAACAGAGGAAATATTCTCTGCATTTCTCGGAAAATACGAGGAGTTTAAAACATTTTTCCATGGACATACTTATACAGGTAATCAGTTAGGATGTGTGGCTGCACTTGAATCACTCAACTTATTATTAAGAAGGGGGTTTATTGAAAATATTAAAAAAAAGGTTGCTCTCATAGGAGACTACTTAAGTATGCTCAACGAATTGAACCACGTAGGAGAAATAAGGCAGAAGGGGTTAATGATAGGCATCGAGTTAGTTAAAGACAAAAATACAAAGCAAAAGTATGAACCATCGGAAAGAATCGGTTATAGGGTATGTAAAGAAATTAGAAAGTATGGTGTCTTTCTACGACCTCTTGGTGATATCATAGTATTGATACCACCTCTTAGTATTACAAATAGCCAGATCAAATATCTGGTTACATCGCTATTTAAAGCTATTAAATCTATCACGGAAAAAAATGGGTAAAAAAGTTAAAGGAATTTTTATAACGGGGACTGATACGGGGGTTGGAAAAACATTTATCTCTTGCATTATTGCCCAATCTCTAAGAAAAAAAGGTTTAAAAGTAGGTGTAATGAAACCAATAGAGACTGGTTGTAAAAGGAAAGGTGCCATCCTTGTGCCAAGGGATGGGATTTTGTTAAAAAAGGCAGCAAAGGTCAACGATCCTATAAATATGATTGTTCCGTATAGATTTCATTACCCCCTTTCCCCTTTTATGGCTGCTATTCTTGAAGGGAAAAGGATTAGTATCCCTAAGATTAAAAATATTTTTTTAAAATTTTTAAAAAAATACGACTTTATTCTCTTAGAGGGAGCAGGTGGAATACTTGTTCCAATAACAAAAAATTTTTCATATATTAATCTTATTAAAGAGCTAAACCTTTCTCCTATTATTATTGCATCAAATAGACTTGGAGTTATCAATCATACACTCCTTACACTCTCTTTATTAAGTTATTACAAAATAACCCCTCAATGTATAATATTAAATAATCTTAGTGCAAGAAAAGATATCTCACAAAAAACCAATCTATCTGCTTTAAATAAACTTATTAAAAATACTATCGTCTTTGATTTCCCCTATAAGCCTAACAGGAAGTTTAAGGAGAGATTAATTGATTTAATCAATATTGTCTAAAATCTATTTATTCATCTTCAGTTCTCATTTCATAATTTATCCTTCACTTCCTAAGAGAAAGCCTAAAGGTTTTAATGCGTTTCATTTTGGAAAGCCTTATATAGTTTTTTCTTCTGTTTTATGTTAATAATTATTTTTAGAAGAAAAATTTATGAAAAGATACAAAGTTTTATTTTTACCAGATCACCGAGAGGTAGAGATCGAAGAAGGGACCTCATTACTTGAGGCTGTGAAAAAGGCAGGAATTTATATTCAGAGTCTTTGCGGAGGAGAAGGTGTTTGTGGAAAATGTCGAGTTCAGATAATTAGAGGTAATGCGAAAATTGATAACACCTCTATAACATTTTTCACAAAAGATGAGATAGAAAAAGGTTATGTGCTCGCCTGTCAAACAAAAATCAATCAAGATCTTGATGTCTTTATTCCACCTGAATCAAGGATCGAGGAGGAACAGATTCTAACAGAATCACACGAAACCATAAAAAAGAGATGGATGGAGATTCCTCCATTCCAATATAGCGAACCAGATTGGATATCTCTTCATAAAAGGCCTTCTGATCCTGCCTCTCTTTTTGAACCTTTAACCATTAAAATCTTTCTTGAGCTTCAAAAACCAACTATCGATGACAATATATCTGATACAGCAAGAATTATAAGAGAACTGAGAAAGAAACTAAAGCTATCTAATTATGAATTTTCATTTAACTCGCTTAAGGAACTCTTTTTAAAAATGCGAAGGTCGGATTGGAAAGTTACTGTTACTATAACTCGTAACAATGATATAGGTAAAATTATTCAAATAGAGGAAGGAAATAGGTCTAATCAAAATTATGGGATTGCTCTGGATGTTGGAACAACAACTGTTGTGGCTCAATTAGTAGATCTTAAGACGGGAAAAGTAATGGGAGTGGAAGGAAATCACAATCTACAAGCCCATTATGGAGAAGATGTTCTTTCAAGGATTGCATATGTATGTGGAAAAGGTTCTCTCGAAGTTCTTCAAAAGGCTGTTATTCAAAATATAAACATATTGATTCAGACATTAGCAAAATCAAAGGGGATTCATATTGGAGATATAACATCTATAGTTGCTGCAGGAAACACAACGATGAGCCATATCCTAATGGGACTTATGCCATGTTCTATTAGGGAAGATCCTTATGTTCCAACCGTTGATCTTTATCCAAAGATACTTGCAAAGGAAATAGGGATTGATATAAACCCAAGTGGTGTCATTCAAGTTTTACCAAGTATTTCAAGTTATGTAGGAGGGGACACTGTAGCAGGGGTTTTGGCTTGTAGCATGGCAGACCGTCCGGAAATGAGTTGTCTAATCGATATAGGGACTAATGGGGAAATTGTTGTAGGGAATAATGAATGGATGCTTTCATGCTCTGCTTCTGCGGGCCCAGCCTTTGAAGGAGGAGACACAAAATGGGGTATGAGGGCAACCAAAGGAGCAATACAAAAAATCAAAATCGAAAATGGAACTCTATTTTATGAAACGATTGGAGGAGTAAAACCAAGAGGAATTTGCGGTTCTGGGCTAATAGATTTAATCTATGAATTGGCAAGGCATAGGATTTTGGAGATTGATGGAAAATTTTCAAGATCTTTGAATGATAGAAGACTTATTAAGGGAGAAAATGAATTAGAATATATTGTTGCATTTCCCGAAGAAACAGAAAAAGGTGAAGCTATTACAATAGCCCAATCTGATATTGATAATATCCTTCGATCTAAGGCTGCAATCTTTGCTGCCATAAAATCACTCATTGATTATGCTGGACTTTCTTTTGAGAAACTTGAAAAGGTCTATGTGGCAGGAGGTTTTGGGAACTACCTTAATGTTGAAAAAGCAATTGGTATTGGTCTTCTTCCAGATATTCCAAGAGAAAGAATTGAGTTTGTCGGAAATAGCTCACTAATGGGGGCACGTATGGTTCTTCTTTCCTATCACGCCTTTGAAAAGGCTTTGAGTATTTCTCAATCGATTACTAATATAGAACTTTCTAAGTTCGCTCCATTTGCAGATGAATATATGGCCTCCCTTTATCTCCCTCATATCGATCGAGAACGTCTCTTCCCTTCGATAAAATATTAGATTTCTCCAAATTAAATCGTTATTTTTAATTCCTCTAACATAGCTTACTTCCTCTTAGCAAATCTTTTCAATACCTCATCTAAACGGTTATTAGCAAACTCTAAAAGTTCTTCTGTGTATTCAAGATTATGAACACCATTTCCTTTTTTAACTAAATTATAATTGAACTCAGCTTCGCCAAAAGGTTTCCTATAAACAAATGTATGGCCTCCACGAAGTTCCATACGTCTTATCTCTTCCCGTACACTTTCTATCTTTGGAGAAACCCTTTTAAGTAATTCTTCGGTTGTACTCTTCCATTTTACAAGTATTTCTCCATAACTTTGATCATGACATTCTATACATCGTTTTTTTATCATATCAAACGTTTCCTTCTTTTTTAAAGGAATACCCTTGTGACAATCAACACACTCCACAACATCCAATTTATTGCTTGGTCTCTCCTTTACGCCAATACCTCCTTTCCCATGAAAGAGTCTCTTTACAGAATAATGGCAGTCCTCGCACTTCACCTTTTTAACAGTTTCACCATGGTGACAATCCTTGCAATTTTTCTGAAATGTCTTTCCATGATCTTCGCGTGAGGAGTGACAATCTTTACATTTAAGATTCCTTCTTAAAACATGGGTCTCGTGAGAAAATTTTATCTCATTAAATGGAACTGTTCTTTTCTCCATCCCTATATGACATAGAGTCGTGCATGTCATTTCAGTCTTAAATTCTTTTGGTTTATAATTTTTGTCAAGGACTGCTAATGCCTGCTCTGTCTTATTATTTGCTGCATTTAGAAGTTTAAAGGCATATTCAATATTGTGAACACCCTTACCCAAAAGAACAAAATTATAATTATGGCGTGCCTCATTCAGTAGATTTTGGGCTTTTTTAAATTCTGGGCTATTTCCTCTTGTTTTTTCGAACTCATATAATTTCCCCTGAACATTATAGATACGCTGATTTGTTTCATTCTCGGCTTTAGTAAGAAGGTTTTTCCAATTTTTGAGGATTTCGTCAAATCCTTCACCATGACAATCCACACATGTCTCTCCAAGTGCTCTTTCAACATATTTTGTAGTATGAAGGGCTGCCTGACTCTCTTCTCCCTTTCTATGGCATGAAATACAATCAATATTTGTCGTAAACATAAGGCTTGGAGAATCAGGAACCCCGATTCCACCCACCCCTCTATAAAAATCCCTTGGTAATAAATGCATCTCTTTGCTATGGCATTTATCACAAATTGTTGTTGTTTGAGCAATTGGAAGTATTTGTCCGATTTCATGCTTGATATGACTATGACAATCCGCACATTCAATTTTATGGTCTGTAACATGGTTTTTATGAATAAATTGCGGAGTATACTTTGTAGTTATGATATCTGGTTCATTATGACATTGTAAACACTTCCCCTCTGGAATATGACCATCTCCTTTAACTACACTGGTATGGCACTTCTCACAATCAACTCCTCTTTCAATATATTTACGGTGATTAAATCTCCATCCCTTTACCTTGATATCCCCTTTTGGTTCAACATGACACGATGCACAACTTCCCACTGCACATGAAATACACTCCTCTTCTCCTTTTGGTCCAGCTTTATAATAATGACATATAAAACAGTTTATTTCGTGAACGGTTAAATGTAATCCTTGAACCAGTTGAGCATGGCATGAAGTGCATCGAAGCTTCATTCCCCGTCTCAATTCACCTAAATGTTTTCCATGAGAAAAGGTAACATTTTTGTAAATCATATCTCCCTTAAGATCTTCAATTTTATGGCATCCTTTTTGGAGACAACTTGAATCATTAATTTCAGCATGAGGTTTGCTTGGTCTTTTTCCAGAAAGAAAATATGCAACTGAAACTTGTCCATCAACCCATTTCCCCTTAAGATGATTAATGAAACCTGGTTCATAATGGCATTTTGTGCAGGCTATATTTCTATGGCTTGAATTTCTCCACGATTCCATATATGCATTCATCTGATGACAAAGACCACAAAATGTAGAAGTTTCTGAAAATTCAAGTATGGCAAAAAGTAGTATAAAGAATGTAATTATACATAGAATTAAGGAGGTCTTAATTGCCCTTGTATGCTCTTGGGCACCTTTCTTGAAATTTAAAAAAACCTCCCTCCAGAAATTTGTAATCAAATAATAAGATTCTTTTAATTCTTCAGGGCGATATAGCCTTTTTAGACTTTCAAAAGAAAAAATATTTTTAAATCTTTTCATCTTCCCCCCACTTTCTTTGAAAAGTGATTACTATTTTTTATTTTAGTTATTGATTTTTTAATATAAATATTTTTTAATAATGAAAGTTTCACAATATTGATAATCTCTTTCTGTAAAAATCAAAAATTATATTATCAAATTTTTTATTTAATTTCAATAAATCTTTGAAATATAATAATTAAGGCTACTGTTTTGAATATCGTTAATCAATAAGAAGAAATAATTAAAAGTTACTGACATTAAAAATAATCATAAAATAAAATTTTTAAGTTTAAAGATGAAGATCTTTCAAAAAGAACGTCTCATTTTTGTTGAGGTAGCATTACCAATTAGGAGTCTTTTTTGATGGAGGAGGATTTATGTCAAAAATTATCTTAGGAATTTTAATTATAATATTAGTAATCCTTATTTTTCTTCTTTTTTGGATTGTCATTTTAAGTATAGCACTTTTCTTTTTTGGAAGAAAATCAAGAGGAGCAAAAGAAATTTTGCCGAAAGAGGAACCAGGATAAATGAATTATAATAGAAAATTACTTCAAGATTTTATAATATTTTTTATTTTTTTAAAAATTTCAATAATTTCTTATGCAAATATAGAATTAAATTTACTTGAAGGAAGGATTGATAAACTCAAATTTTTTAGGGAAAATAGAGACAAATTCTTTAAAGAAGATCCTAAATCCCCATTAAAAGAGCCTGATCGTAAAAGATTTAAAGGACTGAATTACTATCCAATTGACCTTAAATATACAATAATAGGAGTTATTGAAAAATATCCAATCGAACCAAAACCAATCTATGTAACGCTTCCCACAAACAAAGAAGTTGGAAAGAAATACATCAAATACGGTAAATTTAAATTTAAACTGGATGGTAAAGAATATATTCTTCAGGTATATAGGCCTCTTGGAGGAGGGGAACTCTTTCTTCCATTTAAGGATAAAACATCTGGAAGAGAGACCTATCCCAAGGGACGTTACCTTTTTATAGAACCGTTGCCCGACGGGAAGGTCATAATAGATTTTAATCGTGCATATAATCCCTTCTGTGAATATAATGAAAAATATCTTTGTCCTTTTGCACCTGAAGAAAACTGGCTTCCAATAGAGATTCGAGCAGGTGAGAAGAGGTATCGGTGAAAAAAGGTTTATTTATTGCGAATATATAGATAGAAATCTTGATTTTTACTGGATTCCTGCTCCACAATTAAAATCAGGCAGGAATGACAAGCCATAAGAGGAAACATATTATATATTTTAAGAGTTATAAATTTTACCTAAGTTGAAGATTTATTATTAAAAAGGAGGCTGAATTTATGGTGAAAATTCAAGAGCAATACATAATAAATGGAAAGGGGCAAAGAACGGGAGTAATCCTCCCAATCGAAAAATATGAGGAACTTTTAGAGGATCTTCGTGACCTTGTAGTTATTGCTGAGCGTCGAGATGAACCTGTTATAAGCTTCGATAAACTTAAGGAACGTTTAAGGGAAAATGGAATCCTATAAAATTCAATAGAAGCATTCAACTACTCATGATTTGCGAAAGATAAACCCTCAGCAAATTCATAGGATTTTTAAGGCTGTCGAAGATCTTGCAGAAAATCCATTTCCAAATCAATCTCGTAAACTTCGAGGGGGAGAATATTTTTATAGAATTAGAGTAGGAGATTACAGAGTAATTTATCAAGTGGATTCAGGGGCAAAGATTGTTACTATCTATTATGTGCGTCATCGAAAAGAAGTATATCGAAAGTGAGTGGATATATAATGATAGTGAAATAACAGGATGTTTATCGATAAATAAGAGCTAAATAAAAATATTTGAAAATTCCTCTCACCTCGATTTCGAGTCGTTCCGACCTTCCACTTTTCCCCGTGGGGGAGAGGGAAAGTGGGAGTAAAAAAAAAGAGTATGAAAACTTATAAAAAAACGATTATTCTTATATTGGGGTTGATTCTAATTTTATTTACCATCTCTCTTCTCTCACCAGCACCAAAGACCCAGTTCACTATAATCTATACAAATGATGTAATGGGAGAAGTCGAACCCTGTGGATGATTTAGAAATCCACTTGGCGGGATCGCCAAGAGATCAACACTTATTAAACAGTTTAAAAAAGAGGGCAAAAATATTCTTCTATTAGATACTGGAAACCTCCTTTTTCGTAAATTTCCACAAACCGAAACAAAGAGGAAAGATGCACTGCTTCGAGCTGATCTTCTCATAAATTATTATAATGAGATAGGATACGATGCTGTAAATGTAGGAGAAAAAGACCTGATCATGGGTTTTAAATTTTTAAGCGAAAGCGCTCAGAAGGCAAAGTTTCCCTTCATCTCGTCTAACCTATTTGAGAAAGGAAGTCAGAAATCTATTTTCAAACCCTATGTAATAAAAGAAATTTCAGGAATAAAGATTGGTATAATCGGACTTATAGATGACCAATGGAATAATGTTTTAAAAGAATTAAATCCAGAATTAACAATTCTCGAACCCATTTCTCAGGCAAGGAATCTGGTGAGGAATCTAAGGGAGAAATGTGAACTTATCATTATTCTTTCACAACTTGGAGAGATGAAAGATAAAAAGCTTGCCCGAGAAGTTGCGGGTATTGACCTAATCCTTGGAGGTGGGGGAGAATCTATGAGGGCTGTTTTAGAAAGGGTTAATGAAGTCCCCATATATCGCTTGGAACCAAGGGGTGGTTATTTAGGCAAAATTGATTATTCTATTTCAGACTTAATGAAACCAATAAAATTCATTTCATCCCTCGAACGTGAAGAACTTGAGAAAAGGCTGGAGAGGTTAAATAGTCGCTATTTGCAACTCAAATCAGAAATTGGAAAATCAGGCAAAAAAGAAGACATAAAGCAAAAGGAATTAAAATTTATCGAATCTAAAAAACAAGAAATTGAAAAAGCACTTACCTCCCTTCAAGATAAAAATTTTTATAAATATACGGCAATTCCTATTCAGCTATCTATATCAGATGATCCAAAAGTTTTTAAGTTGATTGAAAATTATCGAATAGAATCTTCAAAATTATATAAACCGAAAGCTCCGCCTATTGAAACAAAAGATTTGTCTGAAAAAGAGCTACTTTCGCTAATACCTAAAAATAGCCCCTTTGTTGGAGCCATCTCCTGTAAAAAATGTCACGAAGTCAACTACAGAAATTGGCTAAAAACAAAGCATGCTAAGGCAACTCAAACTATTGTTTCATCTCCAAAATACTCTCAAGAGGAGTGTTTAATATGTCACTCAACAGGATATGGAAAGATTGCTGAGTATTCTACTGTAGAGGAAGTTCCCTTCTATCTTCAAGGAGTTCAGTGTGAGGCATGTCATGGAGAGGGTAGGCAGCATCTAACCGGGAAGGGAAAAGTGGAGAGAAGAGTAACTCTCGGGACTTGCAGAAACTGTCATACAAAGGATCAAAGTCCAACTTTTAACTATAATGCATATCTTGAAAAGATCGGATGCAAAATCTCAAAATGAATGATCAAAGGATTCGAAAGTTATAATTGCAGTTGGTTTAATTTTTTCTTCCACTGCAACCCTTGATCACTTAACCCATTGAATTTTTTATCCGAGAAATTCCCAAGCAATTAGAAAAATACAGAGTATTCCGATAGCAAGCATTGCAAATCCAATTATATTTGAAAAAAGGTCTGTCCATACACTTGGATATTTATCTCGATAGGTTTCCAACCTTTTTTCTGCAACTAAACGTTTATACTGTTCTGGTCTCTCCTCAACAAGCTCGTATTTTGGAAATCTTCCTGTGAAGATCACAGTATCAATAGGAAACTTTGAAGGTCGAAAATGGGTATTGAAGAAATGCACGGTGAAGATAAAGCCAGAGGCAAGGAGTGCCTCATCCGAATGAACAATAGCTGCAATATTTAATACCCATCCTGGTAGAAAAATAGTAAAGAATTCTGGAAACCACAACATCAAACCCGAAAGGCCAATGGCAAACATTCCCCAGTAAACAGCTAAGAAATCGAACTTCTCCCAGTAAGTCCAGCGATCAAATTGAGGTTTTGGCCCTTTGTTGAAAAACCACCGAATCATTCTAATTATATCCTTTATATCTTTCCATCTCGGACAAAGGGAATCAGGACCAAAAAGTCTTTGAAGAGGATTTGGATTCCCGGGAAGTTTCTTAAAGAAAAGAAAATAGAATATATAAATATTAGCAGTAATGAAATAGCCAAACGTTATACCTGCACAAATACGATGAATTAAGCCTGCAATCTCTGCTCCACCAAGAAAATGCATTAGGCCAGGTGCCCATGGTGCATGGGAAAATTTTAATGGTAGTCCTGTTAGAACAAGGCCGATAAAAGTTACCATCATTGTAAAGTGCAAAACTATATCAAATGGACTAAAACGACGATAAATCAATCCTGCCTCTTCTGGCCTTAAATTATGTGGGAAGAATATCCCTTTTGCTCTCAATTCTCTCTTCTCCCAGAAATCTTTCCTCCACCATAGGAAAGTATGAATCCAGAATACACCAAAGACTGCCAAAAGAAGTAATGTCATAATAATAAAAGTCCAATAAAGTATAGGGTATTGCTCTGGATCGTTATGTGTGGCATGGGCAATCCATTTAACAAAATTTGCATTTGCACGAGGGTGACATTTTCCGCAGGTCTCTATTAGACGTTCATCCGAAATTGTTGATTTTGGATTATCCCTTGGAAGGATACTATGAAAGCTGTGACAATCTGCACAACCAGCCACTAACCTCGGATATCCCAAATGTTCAACTTTTCCATGGTAACTTTCATAATAGGTTTGAGTAGCGATGAGAAAAACCTTATTTCTCTCCATCATTTCTTTATCTGCATGACATTTCTGACAGACCTCAGTATGAAATTCTTTCCGAAACTGAACTATTTTTGGATCATCCCCTTTAAGGATTGGAATCTTGTGAAGACCATGACAGTCATGACATGCTGCTGAATCAGGATTCCCTGCTAAAACAGACTCTCCATGGACACTCTCAGAATATCCATCATCTGAATGACATGTGGTACATTTTTGAATTACTCTTGTTTTATCCCCCTTCCATGGGGTGATTTCATGAATATTAGTATGACAATCCTTACACTGAACATCATTTATAAAATGGGCGCTTGCATAATGTTCAGCCCCTTCTTTTTTATGGCATCTATGGCAAGTAACTGGTTCAGCATGAATCCTTGCTCCCTTTGCTTTGACATGTTCTTTAACATCTGTAATATCCCAATGGCAGCTATTACATGAATTTGCTCCATGAACAGATTGTGCAAATTTTCTTTCACTAATTTTTGTATGACAACTTAAACATTCAGAATTATCAATACACTCATAACAATACTCTCTTCCTCTGATTACAAACTTCTCACCCTTTTTTACAGTCTCAGGAGGTTTTGTTAAAGTCTCAGGTTTCTGGATTGCCTTTTCTGTAGGACTTTTTTGTGCCAATAATAAAGGTGAAAAGATAAAAAATACTGAAACCAATATAAAAATAAAAATCAACCAAATTGCTTTTATTTTCATGCCTCCACCCCTATTTAAATAAACCAAAATAATTCCTTAAAATTTAAAGGAATTTTTAAGTAAGGATCTAACATGTGATTTTTTTAACATATTGCAATCCTTAAGTCAATAAAACAAAAAGAATCTCTCCCTTGACAAATTAAAAGAATAAATTAACTTAAAATAGGAGGGAAAACTATGCCAACCTATGGGTATAAAGCTATTGACTTAGAAAAAAGTTGTGAACAATGTAGAGAAGGTTTTGAAATTGTTCAAAGGATTAGTGAACCTCCTCTAATTGTTTGTCCTTCTTGTCAAAATCCTATTAAGAGGGTGATTTTTCCACCCACTTTTGTAGTTAAGGGAAGTCCAGTCTCAGAGGTGGACAAAAAGATAAGAGAATATGAAAAGGAAGGCAAATGGAGTCACGCAGCTGAACTTGCTGATAAGGAAGCAGAAAAAACAAAACGCGAAGATCTAAGAATCCGCGCCTTGGAAGATTATAAAAAAGCAGGCTACAATTTTGATAAATATGATACTAAAACATAAAGCTTTTGGAATATTGGGAATAAAAACAAACTTCTTTTTCCCCAATTTTCCATTATTTCATTTTCCTATTTAAATATTTATGATAACTCTCCTTAATATCCACAAACAGTTTGGGAGTAAAATTCTATTTCAAGACTGTTCACTACAAATTGGACCGAAAGATCGAATTGGCCTTATCGGTCCGAATGGGTGTGGAAAAACAACACTTTTTAAAATGATACTTGGAGAAGAAGGAATTGACAGAGGCGAAATTCTCATTCCAAAAGGTTTAAAAATCGGTTACCTTCCACAGGAAGTAACCTATTTATATGGAAAAACAGTTTTAGAAGAGGTTTTAAAAGATCTTCAACCAACCTCTATTAAAGAAAAAATCAATGTATTAGAAGATAAACTTTCGACAGTTAAAAATCCCGAGGAGCAATTAAAATTGTCTGAAGAATATGGAAAACTACAGGAACAATACAGGATAATAGGTGGATATTCAATTGAAGCTGAGGCAAAAAGAATTCTAAAAGGATTAGGATTTAGAGATAATGATTTTTTACGATCCCTCAAGGAGCTAAGTGGAGGTTGGTTAATGAGAATTGCCCTTGCCAAGATACTTCTCCAATCCCCAGAACTTATCCTCCTCGATGAACCGACAAATTACCTTGACCTTCAATCTTTGATATGGCTTGAAGAATTTCTTCTAAACTACCCAGGAGCAATGGTAATTGTTTCCCATGATCGAGTTTTTTTAAATCATCTTGTCAACAAGATTGCTGAAATTGAAGGAGAGAAAATCAATATTTACTCTGGAAATTATGATCGTTATTTAGAAGAAAAAGAACTAAGAAGAGAAATTCTTGAAGCCACCTATAAAACTCAAAAGAGAAAGGTTGAACAGACCCAAAGATTCATTGAAAGATTTCGGGCTAAGAATACAAAATCCTCCCTGGTTCAGAGCCGAATCAAGATGCTCGAAAAACTGGAGCTTATCGAACCTCCTAAAGAAGATAAAGAGATCTACTTTAAATTTCCCGCTCCAAAAAGAAGTGGATATAAAGTTATAGAAATAAAAAATCTACATAAGAGGTACGGAGAAAAAATTGTCTATCAGGGCATCAATCTCATTATCTATCGTGGAGATAAAATTGCATTGGTTGGACCAAATGGCGCAGGAAAATCAACCCTTCTAAAAATTATGGCTGGCGTTCTTGATTTTGAAGATGGTGAAATCATCCTTGGAAAAGATGTAACAAGAGCCTACTTTTCTCAATATCAATTAGATATCCTTTCCCCTAACAACACTGTTTTTGAAGAACTTCTTTCAATCGCAACAGAGGAAAGTGAGACCCAACTTAGAACTCTTCTTGGAGCATTTCTTTTCAGAGGAGATGAAATTTATAAAAAGGTCTCAGTTCTTAGTGGTGGTGAAAAGAGTCGACTCATCCTTGCCAAAATGCTTCTTAAACCCGCTAATTTTCTCCTGCTTGACGAGCCTACAAGTCACTTAGATATTCCTTCAAGAGATGTTCTTGAAAATGCACTTAAACAGTTTCAGGGAACGATCTGCCTTATAACTCACGATCGACACCTGATTAATGAAGTCGCAAATAAGATAATTGAAATAGAACAAGGTGTCCCTATTATTTATACAGGGAACTATGAATACTACATTTTTAAAAAGGGACAAACTCAACCTCAAGATGTTAAAAGCTATAAAAAAGAAACCAGGGAATCCAAAAAGGAAACTCAAATGGGTCAAAAAGAGGACAAACGGAGGATCTTAAGAGAGATCAATCAATTGAAAAAAAAGCGCGAAACCCTTGAGAAAAAATTTCAGGATGTAGAAAAATCATTACAAGAGACTACAGAAAAACTTGATTTCCTCAATCAAAGACTTTCGAATCCAAATCTCTACCTCAATCAGAAGGAAACCTTCGAAACCATAGAAGCTCATAATAAAACTAAAGAGCGATTAAAAGAGTTGACACAGATATGGGAATTTATTGCCTTAGAATTAGAGGAGCTTAAAATGGAAGAGTTATCATTAATAGAAAATGGGCATCTCTCAAATTAATTTTTTACATTGAGGCAACTTTATTAAAAGAAGAAAGGTTATCTTATGTCGAAAGTGATGATTTATCCAGCTTCTTATGAAAATGTTAGTAAGGCAATAGAACATGTATTTGAAGTCTTTCCATTAGATTTAAAAGGGAAAAAGGTTCTTATAAAACCTAATGTCTTAAGGGCGTCAGATCCAAAAGAAGGGATTGTAACTCACCCTATGGTAGTACGTGCTGTAGTGGAAATGGTTGAAAAATTCTCCCCTTCATCTATTATTGTTGGTGACAATCCAGGTCTCTTTAATTATGGTGCGAATGAAGAGAGTTTTAAAAGGGCAGGTTTGATGGAGGCCTCAAAAGGATATTACAGGAATATCGGTATTGATTTAAATCAAGTTGATTTTAATCCTGAATTTTTACCAAAACTTAGTCTTTCCCGACATGTTCTTGAAGCTGAGATCTTGATAAGTCTACCAAAATTTAAAACCCATGGGTTAACCGTAATTACAGGTGCTATAAAGAATAGTTATGGTCTTCTGCCAGGAGCTCAAAAGGCATGCCTCCATAAAATAGCAGGCACTGCTGAGCGTTTCCAGGAAATGCTTGTGGATGTCTTTAAACTACGTGTTCCAGATCTATTTATAATGGATGCTATTGTTGGAATGGAAGGAAACGGTCCTGCATGCTCCGATTTGAGAGAAATTGGGCTTATTATTGCATCAGATAATGGAGTTTCTATGGATGTAGTAATGGCAAAAATGGTAGGAATAGAACCAGAAAAACTGATATTTCTTAAAAAGGCCAATGAGGCAGGTTTAGGGAGTTTAGATTTAAATCAAATAGAATTAATAGGAGAACTAAAAAAAATTCCAGATTTTAAGCTCCCACCCCTTATCGAGGTTTCGGATTCAACGAATGAAGCCACACGCCAAATACTTCAGAGTCGAATCTTATCACTTCCAAAAGCCGATCCAGAAAAATGTACAGGATGTGGCACCTGTGTTCAACAATGCCCTGCCTCAGCCTTATTTATGAATAACAATATACCTTCTGTGGATGAAAAACTCTGCATAAAATGTTTTTGCTGTCAGGAAATCTGCCCTGAAAAGGCTATCATTCTCCAATAATTTCCAAACATAATCGTTAATATTGTGGTGGGATTGGTAGCTCACCTTTCTTTGGTTTTTCAGTCACAACTGCTTCTGTGGTAATTAGTAAAGAGGCTACACTTGCAGCATTCTGAAGGGCAAATCTAACCACCTTGGTTGGATCAATAATTCCTGCTTCTATCATATCTACGAATTCTTCTTTATCGGCATCAAATCCAAATGCTCCTTGGCCCTCTTTTACCTTTTCTACGATAATGGATCCTTCATGGCCTGAATTTTCGGCTATCTGTCTGATAGGCTCTTCAAGAGCTCTTAAGATAATATCAATGCCCATCTGGCGGTCTCCATCGAGCTTCAGTTTTTTCAATACAGGGATACATCGTAAATAAGCGACTCCTCCGCCAGGAACAATACCTTCCTCAACAGCAGCACGTGTAGCATTTAGTGCATCCTCAACCCTTGCCTTTTTTTCTTTCATCTCTGTTTCTGTAGCAGCACCTACCTTGATAACAGCCACACCTCCTGCAAGTTTAGCCAGTCTTTCTTGAAGTTTTTCTTTTTCATAATCGGATGTGGTTTCATCGACTTGAGCCCTTATCTGTTTTACTCTTGCTTCGATCTCCGATAGTTTACCTGCTCCATCTACTATGGTGGTATTATCTTTATCAATAATAACCTTCTTTGCCTGGCCCAAATCATCAAGTCGTATCTTCTCAAGTTTAATTCCAACATCCTCCATTATGGCTCTCCCCCCAGTGAGAATGGCAATATCCTCGAGCATTGCCTTTCGGCGGTCTCCAAAACCTGGTGCCTTAACAGCTGCACATTTCAAAATCCCCCTAAGTTTATTAACTACAAGTGTAGCCAGAGCTTCTCCCTCAACATCCTCAGCAATAATGAGCAAAGGATAGCCTGTTTTTGCCACCTGCTCCAAAATGGGGAGTAATTCTTTAATACTTGAGATCTTCTTTTCAAACAAAAGAATATATGGATTTTCTAAAACGGCCTCCATCTTTTCTGGGTCAGTAATAAAATAGGGTGAAATATAACCACGATCGAATTGCATCCCTTCGACAACTTCAAGTGTTGTCTCCATTGCCTTTGCTTCTTCAACAGTAATTACACCTTCCTTGCCAACCTTTCCCATGGCATCTGCGATAATTTGACCAATAGTTGAATCATTATTGGCAGATATTGTTCCAACTTGAGATATTTCTCTTTGCTCTTTGACTGGTTTTGAAATCCTTTTTAACTCTTTCACGACTTCATCAACAGCAATATCAATTCCTCTCTTTATCTCCATAGGATTAGCTCCAGCAGTTACAACCTTAAATCCTTCTCTATAGATGGCCTGGGCAAGTATAGTAGCTGTGGTTGTCCCATCACCAGCCGTATCTGAGGTCTTACTGGCAACCTCCTTGACCATTTTTGCTCCCATATTTTGAAAATGATCTTCAAGCTCAATCTCCTTGGCTACTGTGACTCCATCCTTTGTAACAACAGGAGATCCAAAAGACCTCTCCAGAACTACATTTCTTCCTTTGGGTCCTAATGTTACTTTGACAGCATTTGCAAGAATATTTACTCCCTCAAGAATTGCATTTCTTGCCTCTTGATCAAACTTTAATTCCTTTGCCATGAATTTTCTCCTTTCTTCTTAAATTCATTGATCAAAAAAGAGGAGAGGTCTTTTGAAGAAGGAATGAGCTTAAATCACTTTTTTTCTTCTTCTGAAGCCTTCTTCTTTTTGGGGGCTATCTTCCCAAGCGCCTCTTTTGCCTTTGTAACAGTAGACTTCTTTATTTCTTTAGAGTGTGTGAAAGTCACCAATTCTATCAATGAAAGTGGGGCTCCATCCCCTTGCCGCCAGCCATATCTATAAATACGGGTATATCCACCTTGATGATCTTTTAATTTAGGGGCAATCTCGTCAAAAAGTTTCTTGACCATTCCTTTATCCCGAAGAAGTGAAAATGCTTGTCTTCTGGCATGCAAAGTCCCTTCTTTCCCTAACGTAATGAGCCTATCCATCCATCCCCTTAGTTCCTTTGCTTTAGCCAGAGTAGTTTTAATTCTTTCATGTTCCAGAAGTGAAACAAGAAGATTACGAAACATTAATTCACGATGTTTCGTATGTCTACTTAATTTTCTTCCGGCCACACGATGTCTCATTTCATCCTCCTATCCAGTCCTTTCGGATTCAGCCTTTTGTTCTGACTTCTTAAAAGGCCAATTTTCAATCTTCATCCCAAGACTTAATCCCATGCTGGCCAAAACTTCTTTGATCTCATTAAGCGATTTTTTACCAAAATTTTTTGTAGCCAAAATTTCTGCTTCTGTCTTTTGAACCAAATCTCCAATGAGACGTATATTGGCATGCTTCAAACAATTAGCAGAACGAACAGAAAGCTCAAGCTCATCAACACTCCTAAATAGATTCTCATTCAAACTCTCTGTCTTCTTTTCCTCCTCAGAGGGCTCTGGTTCCTCAATCTCTTCTTCTTCAAATGCAATAAATATAGAAAGTTGATCTTTCAAAATCTTAGCTGCCTGAGTAATTGCCTCTTCAGGGGTTAAACTCCCATCAGTCCAAACTTCTAACGTCAACCTTTCATAATCTGTTCTTTGCCCAACCCGGGCATTGGTCACAGTATAGTTAACTTTCCTAATCGGAGAGAATATTGCATCCATAGGAATGGTACCTATAGGTTGATTTTCATCCTTGTTTCGCTCTGCAGGAACATAACCTCTACCCATCTTCACAACCATCTCCATAGAAAGTTTTGCTTCCTTGGAAAGGGTAGCTAAATAATGATCAGGGTTTAATATCTCCACAGAATCATCTGTCAGGATATCCCCTGCTTTCAGAATCATTGGACCTTCAGCTTTTACCCTAATGGTCTTTGGCCCTTCCGTATGTAGTTTTAATCTAACCTCTTTAAGATTTAGAATAATATCGGTCACATCCTCCTTTACCCCTGGAATGGTTGAAAATTCGTGAAGCACTCCATCTATCTTGACAGACGTAATGGCAGCCCCTTGAAGGGAAGACAGAAGGATCCGACGAAGAGAGTTACCGATTGTAATACCAAAACCCCTTTCTAAGGGTTCCGCAATAAATTTTCCATAGAAAGGGGTCAACGTCTCTTTTTCCACTTCCAACCTTTTAGGCCGAATTAAATCCCTTAAACTCCTTTGAACCATATATTCCCTCCCTTTTCGTTAAGGGTTAAAAATTATTTTGAATAAAGCTCTACGATCAACTTCTCCTGAATGGGTAATGTAATATCCTCCCTTGTCGGTAATGCCTTCACACTGCCCCTCATATTCTCCTTATCAAGTTCCAACCATTGAGGAACTCCTCTTCTTTCAACCCCTTCCAAAGCTTCTAAAATCCTTGCCATCTTTTTGCTTTTCTCCCGTACCTCAATGATATCCCCAGGCTTTACAAGATAGGAGGGGATGTTTACCTTTGATTGATTGACTAAGAAGTGATTATGACGGACCAATTGGCGCGCTTCATTTCTCGAACTTGCAAAACCTAAACGATAGACTGTGTTATCTAATCTCCTTTCAAGTAAGATTAATAAGTTTTCGCCGGTAATCCCTTTTTGTCTATCAGCTTCCTTAAAGAGATTTCTAAATTGTCGCTCCAATAGGCCATACATCCTTTTAACTTTCTGTTTCTCCCTAAGTTGTGCCCCATAGTCTGAAAATTTTCTCCTACTCTGGCCGTGCTGGCCAGGGGGATAATTTCGTCTTTCAATAGCACACTTATCGGTATAACACCTCTCTCCTTTAAGAAAAAGCTTGAGGTTTTCTCTTCGACACAACCGGCAAACCGAATTCGTATACCTTGCCAAATTTAACCTCCTCTTTTTTAAAACTTTTTTAGAAACCTATTGACGTTTATACCCTTCTCCTCTTAGGAGGGCGACACCCATTATGGGGAATTGGTGTAACATCTTTGATAAGATGAACCTTAAGACCAGCTGCCTGTAATGCCCTTAAGGCTGATTCTCTTCCTGCTCCTGGTCCTTTCACATATACATCAATAAACTTTACACCATGTTCCATAGCCTTTTTGGCTGCATCCTCAGCTGCCATTTGTGCAGCAAATGGAGTACTTTTTCTCGATCCCTTAAACCCCTGTGTCCCAGCACTTGACCATGTAATTACATTTCCACTTGGATCAGTAATGGTAATAATAGTGTTATTAAAAGTAGCCTGAATATGAGCAATAGCAGATTGAATATTCTTCTTAACCTTCTTCTTCTTTACTCCTGGCCCACTGGCCATATCTCCTCCTTACTTAAAATCTAAAATGAATCTTTATCCCTTCTCCTTTTCCTTCTTCTTTCCAATAATAGCTCTTCTCGGTCCTTTTCTTGTACGTGCATTGGTATGAGTCCTTTGCCCTCGAACAGGTAAAGACCTTCTATGACGAAGTCCTCGATAACATCCTATATCCATTAATTGCTTTATATTGGCAGCTACCTCACGTCTCAGATCACCTTCAACCTTATATTCTTGCTCGATAATATCCCTTATCTTCACAACCTCAGCCTCAGTGAGCTGACCCACTTTGGTATCTTTGTTCACATTTGCTTTCTCAAGAATCTTATTAGCAGATGGTCTTCCAATCCCATATATATAAGTAAGGGCCACCTCTATTCTTTTATCTTTTGGTAGATCAATTCCAGCGATTCTTGCCATTAGTTACTCCTTGCTTTCATTTATAGTTTTATATCCAGGAGAAGCTTTAAATAAGAAAAGAAAAACACCTCCCAACCCCTAAGCCTCACCCTTGTCTCTGTTTATGTTTTGGATTTTCACAGATGACCCTAATAACACCCTTTCGTTTCACAATCTTACATTTATCACAAATCTTTTTTACTGATGCCCTGACCTTCACTTCTTATTTCTCCCTAAATATAATTCTACCACGACTAAGATCGTAGGGAGACAATTCAACTATCACTTTGTCTCCAGGTAGAATTTTGATATAATGCATTCTCATCTTCCCTGAGATATGGGCCAATACTTTATGACCATTTTCAAGTTCCACTCGAAACATAGCATTTGGAAGTGTCTCTAAGACCTTTCCCTCCACTTGAATCGCTTCTTCTTTTGGCATACTTCCCTCATCTAACAATTTTTATCCAAAATATTGGAGATCTCGGCAAATATCTGTTCCTTATTTCCCACACCTTGAATCGAGCGAAGTGCCCTCTTTGCTTGATAATACTCAATCAGTGGAGCAGTTTGTCTTTCATACTCTTTTAATCTAACTCTGATAGTTTCCTCTTTATCATCTTCTCTTTGATAAAGATCGCCTCCACACCTGTCACAAATACCTTCCCTTTTAGGAGGATTAAATACTAAATGAAACATGGCCCCACAATTTTTACATGTCCTTCTTCCAGATAAACGACGAACTAATTCTTCAGCCTCAACTTCAATGTTAATAACATGATGAATCGATTTTCCAATTTTACCGAGTATGGTTTGAAGGGCCTCAGCTTGTTTCCTTGTTCTTGGAAATCCATCAAGAATAAATCCACGACTGCAATCTGACTCCCTTATCCTCTCCTCAACAATCCCTATAACAATTTCATCCGGAACAAGTTGGCCCTTCTCCATAAATTCCCTTGCCTTCACCCCCAATGATGTATTCTCCTTAACTGCCTTCCTTAGGATGTCTCCTGTGGAGATTTGTGGAATATGATAACGCTCTGAAATCATCTGCGCCTGAGTTCCTTTTCCTGCTCCAGGAGGACCAAGAAGAATGAGATTCATTTTCTATCACCTTCTCCTTTTAAGCCTTCCTTTTCTCATCAATCCTTCATAGTGTCTGGTAAGCATATGAGCCTCAATTTGTTGAACTGTGTCAAGAGCTACCCCAACAACAATTAGTAAAGCCGTTCCTCCAAAATAGAAAGGAACATTAAATTTCCTATATAGGATTGTAGGTAAAACACATATAGCTGAAACATAAAGGGCTCCTCCAAGCGTGATACGGGTGAGCACTTTATCTATATATTCAGCTGTCTTTTGACCTGGCCTAATCCCTGGAATATAGCCACCAAACTTCTTCATATTTTCAGCCACATCATTTGGATTGAAGGTCACAGCTGTATAAAAATAGCAAAAGAATATGATAAAACCCACGTAAAGAATATTATACAAAAGAGCACCTGGTCCCAAACTATTTAAAATCGTTTGTATCCATCGATGCTCCTCAAGCCAGGGTTTTGGTAGAAAATTGGCAATGGTCAGCGGAAACATTAATATAGATGAGGCAAAGATAGGAGGGATAACTCCTGATGTATTTAACTTTAAAGGGAGATGTGTGCTTTGACCACCATAGACCCTTCTTCCAACAACCCTCTTTGCATATTGAACAGGTAATCTCCTTTGGCCTGTTTCAATAAATATGATGACAGCCACAACCAAAACCATAATGACGATTAAAATGAGGACAGTTAGGATGTTCATCTGTCCTACTCTGAAAAGCTCATATGTATTTGCTACAGCATTGGGCATTCTTGCTACAATACCAGCAAATATAATCAGGGAGATCCCATTTCCAATTCCTCGCTCTGTGATCTGCTCACCAAGCCACATGATAAATGCTGTTCCAGCTGTCAGCGTTATAACAGTCATGAATCTAAAAGACCATCCAGGACTAAGGACAATCATCTCTCCTGCTGCACCTCTCATATTCTCCAGGCCAACAGCAATTCCAAACCCTTGAATCATACTAAGGATCACAGTTCCATAACGGGTATATTGGATAATCTTTTTTCTTCCAATCTCTCCTTCCTTTTGAAGCTGGGCAAGGTAAGGAATGACTACTGTAAGCAATTGAAGGATGATGGATGCACTGATATAAGGCATTATTCCCAAGGCAAATACAGAGAGTCTTTCAAGTGCTCCTCCTGAAAACATATCAATCAGGCTAAATAAGGTTCCTTTCGCCTGAGCAAAAAATGAAGCAAGAGCATCTCCATTTATTCCAGGAGTTGGAATATGGACACCAATCCGGTATATAGCTAAAAAGAAAAGCGTATAAAATATCCTTCTTTTTAGCTCTGGAATCTTAAAGATGTTTTGAGCACCTGTGATCATGAAGCGATAATCTCCACCTTGCCTTGTGCTTGTTCTACTTTCTTAATAGCAGATCTACTTGCTTGATGAACTCGCACAATTAAAGGATGTTCAAGTTCACCATCTCCCAAAAGCTTAATCCCATCCCCTTGTTTCCATAGACCCTGTTTCTTAAGAAGTTCTGGATCTACTATACTATCTTTTTGAAAACGATTTAAATCTTTAACATTAATAATTGCAAAATGTTTTTTGAAAGGAGAATGAAAACCCCTTTTAGGAAGTCGTCTCTGAAGCGGCATCTGACCTCCTTCAAATCCAGCTTTTGTTCCTCTTCCAGACCTTGCATTCTGTCCTTTTGAGCCACGACAGGCAGTTTTCCCATGGCCCGATCCAATCCCTCTGCCAACTCTCTTTCTCTTTTTTCTGGATCCCTTTGGAGGTTTTAATTCCTCTAACCTCATACGAATTCCCTTCCTGAAATGTAATCACAATATTTTCACAAGGTGAATCACTTTATTAATCATTCCTCTTACCTCAGGTCTATCCGGAAGGATAAGTGTCTGATACAGTCTTTTAAACCCGAGGGCCTTTATTGTCTTCTTCTGATCCTCAGGACGACCAATAGTACTCCGAATCCATTTCACTTTAATAAGATTATTTTTTTCAAGCTCTCCCATTTTTTCAGCTCACTTCCACTTCTTTTTCTCGTCGTATTTCAAGAACTGATTCAGGTGGCTTTAGTTGTCCAATAGCCTGCATGGTAGCTTTAATGAGATTATAGGGATTATTTGACCCCAGGGATTTTGTTAAAATATTTTCAATTCCTGCTGATTCAGCAATTGCCCTAACAACAGCCCCAGCAATAACCCCTGTACCCTCAGAGGCAGGCTTTAACAACACCTTTGAAGCACCATATTTCCCAAATACCTCATATGGAATCGTTTTATTAATAATAGGAACCTTTATTATATTTCTTTTGGCATGCTCAATTGCTTTTCTTATTGCCTCTGGTACTTCATTAGCCTTTCCCAATCCACTTCCAACATGTCCCTTTCCATCCCCAACAACCACTAAGGCACTGAAGCTAAATCTTCTTCCACCTTTGACAACCTTTGCCACCCTATTAATATGAACCACTCTATCTTTTAATTCTAACGCACTGGGGTCAATTCTCGGCAATGTCAATTCCTCCCTAAAAAAGATTATTAAAAGATTAAACCACTGCTCCTGGCCGCCTCGGCCAGTGCCTTGACCCTACCATGATAAAGGTAACCATTACGATCAAATACCACCTTCTTAATCCCTTTCTCCAAACATTTCTTTGCAATTAACTCACCTACTTTTTTCGCTGCCTCAACATTGCCTGAATACTTCAGGGTTCCTTTAAGCTCTGGACTTAAGGTTGAGGCGCTCGCAAGGGTCTCACCTTTTGTATCCAAAATTATCTGAGCATAAATATGTTTTAGACTCCGAAATACATTGAGGCGTGGTCTATCTTCAGTCCCTTTGATGCGAGACCTAACTCTTTTTTTTCTTTTTAAACGTGAAAGCACCTTATTACTCTTCAAATGCTATCCTCCCGAGAAAACTTAAAAATTCTAAATATTTATGCTTTCGCTTTCCCAACCTTCTTACGAATCATTTCACCAATATAACGAATTCCTTTACCCTTATAGGGTTCAGGTGGTTTGATTGATCGAATTTTTGCTGCCACAATACCAACTAATTGCTTATCAATCCCTCTTACGATTATTTGTGTTTGTTTTTCTACCTCTATTTTTATGCCTTCTGGAATTGGGAAAATTACCGGATGAGAAAAACCAAGACTTAATTTAAGGATGTTAGACTGAACATCTGCCCTGAAACCAATTCCAACTATCTCGAGTCTTTTTTCAAATCCTTGAGTAACCCCAGTAACCATATTTGCTACCAAAGACCTTGTAAGTCCATGAAGAGCCTTTAAATTTCTCTCATCATTGACTCGATGGACATAGAGCTTACCATCCTCTACAGAGACTGAAATTCCTTGGGGGAGATTATGATTGAGTTGACCTTTAGGTCCCTTAACCACAACTTTCGAATTATCATAAAAAACGCTTACATCTTTTGGTAGAGGAATTGGCATCCTTCCAATTCGAGACATCTCATCCCCCAATATAAATAAATGGAATTTTCAATATCTCAATAATAGCTACCATACATAACATAAAAGCTCTCCCCCAACATTGACCTTCCGTGCGACTTTATCAGTTAGAATACCCTTTGGAGTAGAAAGGATGGAAATCCCTAATCCACTCATAACAGAAGGTATTTTATCAACTCCAACATAAACTCTTCTTCCAGGTTTACTTACCCTTTTGATATGAATGACACCTTTACGGTTTGAATCATATTTTAAAAAGATTTTTATAGTTTGGTGACCATCCTCATCAGAAACTACCTTAAAATTCTTTATAAAACCTTCCTCCTTTAATATTTTTGCGATCTCTTGTTTCATTTTTGAAAAAGGGACATCCACTGACTCAAGTCTTGCTTGAGACCCATTCCTGATTCTTGTAAACATATCCGCTAAAGGATCTGTCATTGACATAGAAACCCCCATTTTCTACCAGCTTGCCTTTATTACGCCAGGAATTTCACCCCTTGAGGCATGTTTTCGAAAGCACAATCGACACATGTTAAATTTTCTTAAAAAGGCCCTTGGCCTTCCACAAAGTGGACATCTATTATAGGCACGAACCTTAAACTTCTGTGGTCTTTTTGCCTTAATCATTAAAGAAAGTTTTGCCAATTTAACCTCCAAATAAAATTTATAAATTTAATTTCTACTTCATCAATTTCTAAAGGGCATCCCAAGTAATCTCAAAAGTTCTTTTCCTTCCTCGTCTGTTTTGGCAGTAGTTACAATAATAATATTCATTCCTTTAACCTTATCTATCTTGTCATAATTAATCTCTGGAAATATTAATTGTTCCCGAATTCCTAAGGCGTAATTCCCTCTCCCATCAAAGGATTTTCCTGATACACCTTTAAAATCCCTTACTCTTGGTAAAGCTACATTCACTAACCGATTAAAAAATTCGTACATTCTTTCTTTTCGAAGTGTAACCATTACTCCAATGGGCATTCCTGCTCTTAACTTGAATTGGGCAATGGACTTTTTAGCCTTTGTAATGACTGGTTTTTGCCCTGTGATAAGGCTTAGTTCTTGGACAGCAGAATCCAGGATTTTGATATTTTGAATTGCTTCCCCAAGTCCCATATTTATAACAATCTTTTCAAGCCTTGGTACCTCCATTCGATTTCGATAATTGAATCGCTTCATTAACGCAGGTATAACCTTTTCTTCATATATTTGTTTGAGTGTAGACATAATCTCACCTATTTTTCCTTATCAAAGATTTCCCCGCATTTTTTGCAATACCTAACTTTTCTTCCGCCTTCGATGAATCGGTGACCTATCCTAACCGGTTTATTACATTTCTCACAAAGGAGCATCACATTCGATATATGTAAAGGTGCTTCTTTTTCTATAATCCCTCCTTGCCTCTGTTGGCCATGGGGCCGAGTGTGTCTCTTAACAAAATTTATCTTTTCAACAATTACCTTCCCTTTTTTGGGTAAAACCTTCAAAATTCGACCACTCTTGCCTTTTTCTTTTCCGGCAATCACCATTACAAGGTCATTCTTCTTAATATGGTACTTTGGCACAATCATCTTAGGCCTCTTCCTTTTAAAAAATAAAAGCTCATATCACCTCAGGGGCTAAAGAGATAATCTTCATAAATCTTTTTGCCCGAAGTTCACGAGCCACAGGACCAAATATTCGAGTCCCTATGGGCTCTCCTTGAGGATTGATAAGAACAGCAGAATTGTCATCGAATTTTATATAAGTTCCATCAGGCCTTTTAACCTCTTTTTTTGTCCTTACAACAACCGCTCGCACGACATCTCCTTTTTTTATCTTCGAATTCGGAAGGGCATCTTTTACAGAGACGACGATCACATCTCCAAGGGTGGCATACTTTCGTCGAGTACCACCAAGAACTTTAATACATCCAACCTTTTTCGCCCCCGAATTGTCAGCGACTTCAAGGATACTTCGCATCTGGATCATCGTCAACTCCAATTTATAAAATAATTTAAACCATTACTTTCCTAATTCAACTCGCACGTTCGAGTATTTGTTTAATACGCCATCTTTTCTCCTTGCTAAGTGGCCGAGTCTCAATCAAAAGCACCTTGTCTCCAATTCGACATTCGTTCTTTTCATCATGGGCTTTTACCTTAGTTCTCTTCTTTATGTACTTTTTATATGTTGGATGAAGCACAATTCGATTAACCATCACCACAACTGTCTTATCCATCTTGTCACTGATCACCACACCTACTAAAGTTTTTCGCTTCCCTCTCTCCTTATTCGGCATTTTTTGAAAATGACCTCCAAACATTCATTAAATTCTTTGAATAGATTCTACTTCCGATCCTTATTTAATTCCCTCTCTCTTAAAATAGTCTTTATACGGGCTATTTCTCTCTTAACCTGAGTTATCCTCATGACATTCTCAAGTTGAGCTGTGGCGTGTTGAAACCTGAGGTTAAAGAGCTCTTCCTTTAACGATTTTTCCTTTTCGAGTAATTCTCCATCACTTAACATCCGTAGCTCCTTTGCCCTCATAGAAAACTCTCCCTTTTGATAAACCTTGTTTTTATAGGTAATTTATGAGAAGCCAGCAAAAAAGCCTCCCTCGCCCTTTCCTCAGGAACTCCTTCCATCTCATAGAGAATCCTTCCAGGTCTAATCACAGCTACCCAATCTTCTGGAGGACCTTTCCCTTTACCCATCCTTGTTTCAGCTGGTTTCTTTGTTATTGGTTTATCAGGAAATATTCGAATCCAAATCCTACCTGTTCTTTTGATAAAACGAGTCATTGCAATCCTTGCAGCCTCAATCTGCCGAGTTGTTAGCCAACCGCACTCAAGGGCCTGTAGCCCATAATCTCCAAAATTTAATCTATTCCCTCGGGAGGCATTACCTTTCATCCTCCCTTTCTGCTGCTTACGATATTTTGTTTTTTTGGGCATTAACATAGGATCAACATCCTTTTATTTAATATTATCGCCTTATCTAAACAGCCCTCTCTTCTCCTTCTTTCGTTGGAAAAACCTCACCTTTAAAAATCCATACCTTTACACCAATCACTCCATAAGTTGTCTTTGCCTCTGCAAGACCATAGTCAATATCTGCTCGAAGGGTTTGAAGCGGAACCCTACCTTCTCTATACCATTCCTTTCGAGCCATTTCAGCCCCACCAAGCCTTCCAGCACATGAAATCTTTATACCCTTTGCTCCTAATTTTAGGGCAGAACTAACAGCTTTTTTCATTGCCCTTCTAAAACTGACCCTTCTTTCCAATTGAAGGGCAACATTTTCAGCCACCAATTGGGCATCTGTCTCTGCCCTTTTTACTTCTTGAATATTGATAAGGATTTCTTTTTCTGTCATCTTCTGAAGTTCTCGTTTTAGATTTTCTACCTCAGCGCCTTTCTTCCCAATGATGATTCCAGGCCGAGCAGTATGGATAGTTACCTTCACCTTCTTTGCCTTGCTTGCTGCCCGTTCAATCTCAATTTTTGATACACCTGCGTGGTATAGCTTTTTCTTCAGATAGTCACGAATTTGAATGTCCTCAATGAGGAGTTTCGGATAATCTTTTTCTGCATACCATCTGGAATCCCATGTCCTAATAAAACCTAAACGAAATCCAACAGGATGAACTTTCTGTCCCAAACCCTTCCCTCCTTTCAAACTTCATCCAGAATAATGGTAATATGACTCATTCTTCTTCTTATCATTGTTGCACGGCCCATAGCGCGTGGCTGATATCGCTTTAACATAGGACCTTGATCTACAGTAATATGCTTAATGTATAGATTGTCTACATTAATGTTCTTTTTATTAGTAGCATTGGCTATAGCAGATTTTAGTAACTTCAGTATAATCTTTGCAGCCTCTTTCTTGGTGAAGGAAAGTATATTTAGTGCCTCCTCTGATCTCTTTCCCCTAATCAGATCAGCCACTAATCTTGCTTTTCTGGGCGCTATCCTTACAAATCTTAGTTTTGCCCTTACTTCCATTTTATTGCTCCTTATGCTGCCTTCTTAGTTACAACCTTTGTTTTTCTATCTCCTGAATGGCCATGGAATGTACGGGTAGGAGAAAATTCTCCCAACTTATGACCAACCATTTCCTCAGTTACAAAAACAGGAATAAATTTCTTTCCATTATGAACTGCAAAAGTTAACCCCACCATCTCTGGAACAATAGTAGATCGCCTCGACCAAGTTTTGATAACCTTGCTCTCTTTTGACTTTCGAGCTTCAAGAACTTTTTTCATTAGATGTTCATCAACAAAAGGGCCCTTTTTTACTGAACGAGCCATTAATCCCTCCTCTTTAATATATACTTATCTGTGGCTTTATTCCTCCGAGTCTTCTTCTCAAGTACGCCCCATGGAGTGCATGGATGCCTACCACCAGAAGTCTTTCCTTCTCCTCCTCCAAGAGGATGATCAATTGGATTCATAGCCACCCCTCTAACTACTGGTCTCCAACCCAACCACCTCGATCTACCTGCTTTGCCCAGGGATATATTCTCATGTTCTATATTGCTTACCTGACCTATGGTTGCATAACAATCCAAAAGAACAAGCCTTACTTCCCCTGAGGGGAGTTTAATATGGGCATACTTCCCTTCTTTAGCCATCAATTGTCCATAGGTACCAGCGCTACGAATGATCTGTCCGCCTTTACCAACCTTTAATTCAACATTATGAATAAGAGTTCCTGTCGGGATATTCCTTAATGGTAGTGCATTGCCAGGTTTTATATCAGCATTTGGACTGGCTATTACCTCATCACCAACCTTCAATTCAGCAGGAGCAAGGATATAACGTTTCTCCCCATCGGCATAATGAAGTAAGGCAATTCTTGCTGAGCGATTTGGATCATATTCGATTGAAGCCACCTTCGCTGGAATATCTCTTTTATCTCTTTTAAAATCAATTACTCGATAAAGCCTCTTATGACCTCCACCTCTATGCCAAGCCGTGATTCTCCCATAAACATTTCTTCCACCTGTCTTTTTTAAAGGCCTTAAGAGACTCTTCTCAGGCTCAGATGATGTAATCTCCTCAAATGTTGAAACTGTTTGAAATCTTCTTCCAGGAGATGTAGGTCTATACTTTTTTATTCCCATTCCATTTCTCCTTTAAATTTTAGGCACCTTCAAAGAATTCTATACGATCCCCTTCTCTTAAAGTTACTATTGCCTTTTTCCAATCGGGTCTTTTTCCATATTTTCTTCCAACACGCTTGACCTTCCCAATAACATTTATTGTTCTTACCTTAAGAACCTTTACCTTAAAGAGTTGTTCAATAGCTGACTTTATCTCAATCTTATTAGCATCCCTATAAACTTCAAACACATATTGATGATTATCTTCTTTCTGCTGGGTAGTCTTTTCTGTAATCAATGGTCTTATAATAATATTATGCGGTTCCTTCATGAGCCGAGTACCCCTTCAATCTTCTGAACAGCTGAACTCAGCATGACTAAATATTCATGCCTTAAGATCTCATAAACGTCTAATCCGTTATAGTGAGTTACTTCAATCTCAGGGATATTTCTTGCCGATCTCTCTAAAAAAGGGTTCTTTTCATCGATTACAATCAGAGCATTCTCAACCTGAAATCTCTTTAAAACCTCTAAAATATTCCGAGTCTTAAATTTATCTATAGGGAATTTATCTAAAAGAATCAATTTACCTTCTTGATTCTTTAAACTAAGGGCTGCTCTAAGAGCTTCTCTTCTAACATGCTTTGGTAGAGAGAAGCTATAATCTCTTGGCATTGGACCAAAGATTGTTCCTCCACCTCTCCAAAGAGGAGAACGTATAGATCCTGCTCTTGCCCTTCCAGTCCCTTTCTGTCTATAAGGTTTCTTTCCGCCACCACGGACTAATGCCTTGTTTTTTGTGGAGGCAGTTCCCTTTCTTTTAGAAGCCAAATTTTTTCTAACAACCTCATAAAGAACATAAGGGTTTATTTTAGATCCAAAAACCCTATCATTTAATTCCATCTCGCTTACTTTCTGTTTTTCAATATCGTACACAGGCTGGATAGCCATAAATTTTCCTTCCCTAAACCTGTTGTGTCATTTTTTCTTTCTTCTTAATTGCACCTCTAATAAGGACTAATCCATTAGGACTACCTGGAATTCCACCCTTTAAAAGGATAAGATTTTGATCCTCCTTTATATCTATCACTTTTATATTCTGGATAGTAACTTTTTGATTTCCATAGTGTCCTGGCATCCTCTTACCTTTAAAGACGTGATGAGGATAGGTTGCTGAGCCAACAGATCCACCATGACGAAAATATTCATGAGTTCCATGAGATCCTGGTGCTCCATGAAAACCGTGCCGTTTCATGACTCCCGCAAACCCTCTTCCCTTGCTCCATCCTGTGACATCCACAAGGTCTCCTGGTTTAAAAATTGTAACATTTATTTCTTGACCCACCTCATAGCCCTCAATGTCATCTATCCTAAATTCCTTAAGATGATAGGATGGCGAAACCCCTGCTTTTTTATAATGGCCCAAAAGAGGCTTATTGACCCTCTGGCTCTTTTTGGGAAGAAAACTGAGCTGAAGTGCATTGTATCCATCTTTCTCCTTAGTCTTTTTCTGAACAATCCAACATGGACCTGCTTCAACCACAGTTACAGGAACGAGAGAACCATCATCAAGAAATATCTGAGTCATTCCCAACTTTCTTCCGATAATTCCAATTGTTTGGCTCATATCTCTTATTCCACTCTATATATTAAAAATTATAATTTTATCTCCACATCAATTCCAGCAGGTAGATCAAGCTTCATTAGTGCATCGATCGTTTGTTGTGTAGGTTCCAGTATATCTATCAATCTTTTATGAGTCCTTATCTCAAACTGTTCACGTGATTTTTTATCCACATGTGGAGACCTAAGCACTGTATAACGACTTATCTTTGTTGGAAGGGGAATTGGACCTGCAATGTTTGCTCCTGTCCGTTTCACCGTATCAACAATTTCAGCAGTTGACCTATCAAGAAGTTTATGATCATAAGACTTGAGACAGACCCGAATCTTCTGCGTTGTCATGCCAAAACCCCTTTCCTAAAATCCTTTCATTCTATGACATCGCTGATGACACCAGCCCCTACTGTCCTTCCACCCTCTCGAATTGCAAACCTCAACTCCTTCTCCATCGCTATAGGCGTAATCAACTCAACAGTCAACTGAACATTATCCCCA
>Ga0315298_1002393_pt1 | contig 31889 bp, 32 predicted proteins | sample WHS_1_MG_FD_203077 | JGI IMG/M metagenome (GOLD analysis project Ga0315298, IMG submission 203077) | Extremophilic microbial mat communities from Washburn Hot Springs, YNP, Wyoming, USA - WHS_1_MG | ecosystem: Environmental > Aquatic > Thermal springs > Hot (42-90C) | place: USA: Wyoming... | reverse complement strand
TAATTCGGAATATTTTTCTTGGTCAAAGGATTCACCTCCAGCTTCTTCCCGGCGGTAAGGGAGGAGTAAGTCAAGAATTCTCTCCTCAGCATTCTGTCGGGCTTTAGCTAACACTTTTTCCGTTTCTTCGGCTTTAACCATATTAACCGCAATTTCGGTAAGGTCCCGGACCATAGATTCCACATCCCTTCCCACATACCCCACTTCGGTAAATTTTGAAGCTTCTACTTTAAGAAAAGGAGATTGGGCAAGACGGGAAAGCCGCCGGGCAATTTCTGTCTTTCCTACTCCAGTAGGACCAATCATAATAATATTTTTAGGAGCGATTTCATCCCGGAGATCTTCCGGAACTTGTTGTCTCCGCCAGCGATTCCGCAAGGCAATAGCAACTGCTTTTTTAGCTTTGTGTTGCCCGATAATATATTTATCTAATTCAGCAATTATCTCTTTTGGGGTCAAGTTATTAGCCATATTTCTCCTGGTTATTATTTAATTAAAGTTCTTCAATAATAATCTCCTCATTGGTATAAATACAAATTTTAGCTGCAATTTTCATTGCCTCCCGGGCAATTTCAGTCGCGGTTAAGTTGGTATGTTCTAAAAGAGCTTTGGCTGCGGCTTGGGCAAATGGTCCTCCGGAGCCGATTGCAGTTACTGAGTCATCGGGTTCAATAACATCTCCATTTCCAGAAATGATAAAACAGTGATCGCGATCAGCAATAAGGAGCAATGCTTCCAGTCGCCGAAGGATTTTGTCTGTGCGCCAGTCTTTCGCTAACTCAACTGCTGCCCGGGTAAGGTTGCCATTAAACTGCTCAATCTTCTTTTCAAACTTTTCAAAAAGAGTAAACGCATCCGCAGTTGCTCCAGAAAATCCCGCCAGAATTTTGTCCTGATAAAGCCGACGAATCTTTTTCGCTTTATGCTTTAAAACGGTATTATTCAAGGTAACCTGACCATCGCCGGCAAGCGCTACTTTTCCTTCCCGCCGGACGGCTAAAATAGTGGTTCCGTGAATAAAATATTTTGGGTCACTCATACTTTCCCTTCCTTATTTGGGTAAGGATGAATCTTACCCGGAGGTCTTTGCCCGGGGATGGGCACGATCATAAACTTCCATAAGCCGGTCAATGCTTATATGAGTATATTTCTGAGTAGTAGAAAGACTCCGGTGTCCTAAAAGTTCCTGAATTGCCCGCAGGTCTGCTCCCGCATCTAACAAATGAGTAGCAAAACTATGACGAATTGCATGGGGATGCACTGGCCGAAACAAAGTCAGCTGTTTTCCGTAGCGAATAATCATTCGGGCGATACTCCGGCTGGTAAGTCTTTCTCCGCGGTTGTTTAGAAATAATGCCTCGCTTTTCCCCTTATCCTTTCTTTTTGCTTCCAGTAAGGAGCGAACTGAAAGATAATTTTCTACTGCTTTTATTGCCTTGCTTCCTACTGGGAGCATTCGTTCCTTGTTTCCTTTACCTTTAACTTTTAAATATCCTTGGGTAAGGTCAAAATCGCTAAGATTTAAACTCACCACTTCACTTACTCTTAAACCACAAGAGTACATTAATTCTAATATAGCACGATCTCGATAGCTTAAAAACTTTTCTTGCCCCGGCTGTTCGAGTAAAGAAAAAATCTCGTCTACCGATAAAAAATTGGGTATAGTCTTTTCTGGCTTAGGAGCAGATACTCCTTGCACTGGATTAAAAGAAATAATACCTTCTCGAAATAAAAATTTAAAAAAGGAGTTAAGGGTAGCAATTTTCCGGGCAATTGTCGTCCGGCTATTTTTTTTATGTAAATTTACCACAAATCGCCGGATAACTTCCGAAGTAATTTTCTTTAGATCTTCTTTCTCTCTTCCGGAAAAAATATTTCCTTTAAGGAAGTCAAAAAATTGGATTAAATCGTTGCGGTAACTTCTCCGGGTGTGGAAGGAAGCATTTTTTATTACCAGAAGATAATTATCGAACCTTTCTATCCAATTTTCCATAATAAAATTATCCCAAAATCAGATCGTAATAGCAACAAAAATTAAATTGGAGTGGGCTCTTCTGCTGGGTTTTTTTTCGCTCGCCGGAATCGACGGTGTATCCACCACCATTGCTCCGGGTATTTTTTGATCCAAGCTTCACAATGGGAATTGATAACCTGAAGATGGTCAATAATATCCTGAGGTTTGTTTTCCGAGTGATTTATTGTAATTTCAGGCAGAATATTTATAGTTTCAGTGTGGTCGAGATTGCGGTGAATAAATATTGGTATGATAGCAGCTCCGGTCCTTAATGCCAGGACGATTGGACCAGTATAGGTAGGGATTTGATAGTTAAAAAAATCTATTTTTTCGCCGTAGCGCTTGCGGGGGTTTTGGTCAATGAGCATCATTATTATTCCATTTTTCCTCAGGGTTTTTAGTGATTCGGTGACACACCGGTACCGGGGTTTGTAAGGGATAGTACCAATGCCTAATTTTTCTCTCCATAATTTAAAGACCTTAGCCAGATAAATATTCTCCGGGTCTTTGGCAATAAGGGAAAAGGGATAGCCAAGGCTGGCTAATTTGGCACTAATTATGGGGAAATTTCCCAGATGGGCACTTACCGCAATTACACCTTTACCCTTTTTTAATGCCTGATCTAAATGTTCTTTCCCTTGAAGAGAAATATTTTTCTCCCAATAACTTTTTTTCTGGGAATAAACAAAACTTAATCCTACTTCAATCATATCTCGGGAAATATTTCGAAAAACGGCGCGGGTAAGTGCCTTAATTTTCCGAGAAGAGAGATTGTCTCCGTAAACTAATTTAATATTTTTTTCCGCTATCTTTTTTCTTTTAGGGATCAAGTAGTATCCCAGGATTCCCAAACAATCTCCCAGAAAAGGGAGGAATCGTTTGGGGAGAAGGCGGATAAGAAGAAGGGTAGTATTAAACCCCAGGGCAGCTAATGCCGACAATAGGTTTCTCTCCCAGAAAAATTTTGTTTTTTTCTTTTTAGTTAGCTTGATTTTGGCTCTCAATTTTCTGTGGTTTCTTTCTGGTAAAAGTTAATGGTATTTAGTATACTAAAATAAATAAAAATCTAAAATTGTGAAAGTAATTTTTTATTATCCAAAATTAAGTTAGTGCCGTAAAATGAAAAATTTAGTTTTTTTATTAGGATTATTATTTGGTTTTTGGGGAATAATGGCTTATAGCTGGGGAGGAGAACCGATGAAAGTGCGACTTTCCGCTTTAGCTGGTTCTTGGTATCCAGCGGAGCCGGAGGAACTTAAGGTAATGATAAAAAAGTACTTAGACGAAGCTCAGGTCTCAGAGATTAAAGAAGCAATCTTCGGTTTAATTGTCCCCCATGCCGGGTATCAGTTTTCAGGAAAGGCAGCAGCCTTTGGCTTTAAAGCGGTCCGAGGCAAAAATTTTAGTCGAGTAATACTCATTGGCCCTTCCCATTATGCGTGGTTTCGCGGAGTTTGCCTGTCCAGTTTTAGTTTCTATGAAACTCCTCTGGGGCAAGTTCCGGTTGACCGCTCAGTAGGAGAAGCGCTATCCCGTAAATCCATTTTTTCTTTTAATCCTACTGCCGAAGAAAAAGAACATTCTCTTGAGATTGAGTTGCCTTTTTTACAAATGGTGCTAAAGGATTTTACGATTGTTCCGCTGATTGTAGGTGAGCTGGAGGAAAAAGATTATCAAGAAGTGGCTAAATCCCTTAAGCCTTTTATTACGAAGGAGACTTTGGTGGTAGTAAGCTCGGATTTTACTCATTATGGATGGCGGTTTAATTATCTTCCCTTTCAAGAAAATATTAAAGAGAATTTAGCAAAACTGGATTTAGGTGCGGTTAAGATGATTTTAGAAAAAGATTTTGCTGGATACCAGAAATACCTGAAGGAAACCGGGGCTACCATTTGTGGTAAGAATCCGATCGGAATTTTACTAAATTTATTGTCCCCTGATTCTGAGGGAAAACTGCTTAATTATTATACCTCAGGAGAAATTATTAATGATTACTCTTCTACGGTAAGTTATGTGTCGCTTATATTTATAAAAAAGGAGGAAGCATTACTCAAACCCTGAACTTTTATTTAAGCCCGATAAATGCTCCCATCCGGCCGGTTTTACCCTGATCGCGACGATGAGAAAAAAATAGTTCTGGACTGCAGCAAGTGCATTCGGGAGCTATTTCAATATTTTGCTGAGGAATTTTATTTTTCCAAAGTTCGAGAAAAATTGCCTGCTTAAGGTCAAAAAACATCCTTCCCTCGCTATCTTTTCTAAGTAAAGACGGGTTTAGTTGGTGAGGAGGAAATGACTCCCAGAAATCTTTTTTAACCTCAAAACAACAACTGCCAATTCCTGGACCTATTCCTACCAGGAGGCTTTTAGGGTCAGAGAAAAATTGTTTTTGGAGGGTTTGAATTCCCTGGGTAACAATTTCCTGGGCGATTCCCCGCCATCCGGCATGGATAAGACCAATTACGGAATTGAAAGGGTCATAAAGAAATACCGGGATACAATCGGCAACTTTTATCAATAATAATATCTTCTTCTCTGGTGTTATCAGTCCATCCACCCCGGATAATTCCAATAGCAACGGAGTATTCCGTTTGAGCAAAGGTTTTTTATTTATTACTGCTATTTTGTTCCCATGAATCTGTTTGGGAATTACTACGGGGAAAGAATCCCAATTTAAATTTGAAATTAGCCTTTGCCGATTAGCTAAGACCCTTTCCGGTTTGTCTCCAGTGTTTGTCCCCATATTTAAGCTGTAAAATGGACCTTCACTCACCCCCCCTTTTCGTGTAGTCACTCCGTGGACTAAACTGGTGATATTTTTAAACTGATGAAACTGGAGAATAGGCAAATAGTTAAAATTGGTTAACTCCATTTTATTGAAGGTGATTATTTTTTTGCTCTTTTCCTTGATTATGCTTATTATTCCAATTAAGCAGATTTTCTGGCAACCGAAAAATTTGTTTAAAAATACTCTGGGCTTTTCGACTTAACGATCCAAAAACCGCTGGTTTCCACTCAGGGTCTTGGAGTGGACCGGTTACTTTATAATAAGTAACCACTACTGCTCCTTCTTCTCCTTTAAATACCGTCCCAAGAAGAGGAATCTTCCCTACGATCTTATCCACGGTCTCTAATGGCTGCACTGCTACTTCCATATCAATGGTTTTTTCTCCTAAATTAATCTCTCCCACTCCATTCATTTTCATTGCCGGAGAAGAGAGGAAAATGCTTTCGGTCCGGGCAATCCCGTCGTTTATTTTAACTTCACTGGTTAAAATATCATAGGGCATACCCCGGGAAAGAAGCTTGCTGTAATCCTGAGTAAATATCCGGGAAAGATTGAGCAAGGAAAAAAGTTTCGAAATAATAGTAAGTTTTTTTAGCACTCCTTTTTCTGAGGTAAAACTCATTTCCCCATTTAAGGTTTTCATCCACTCCGAAAGATTTCTTCCCCGGCCAGTAACTGTCCCTTTGAGGTTAAGAGTCCCGGTAATTTTTCGAGTGCCTGGGTGGAAAAGTTTGAGAAATTCTTGGGTAGGAAGGTTTTTTATCTCACTGGTAAGGGTAAAAATTCCCGGCTGCTCAACAAATACCGGCAAGTTTATATTTTTACCTACCCAATAGCCTCCATTAGACTGGAGGGTTAAGAAAGGAATCCGGATAATCCCCTGTTGGTAACTGATTGGTTTGACTTGATCCCCTTCTTCAGTAGTTAATTGAGAAAAAGAAAAATCTTCGAGTTTGCCGTGGGCGGCACGGGAAGAAAAAAAATAGAATATTTCTCCCTGAGAACTTATTTCGGTTTCCAGGTTACTTACCAACAATTTTTTATAATGAGCTTCTTTGATTTTTAAGGAAACTTTTTTCAGGGCAAAAGTAGGAGGTTTTCTTTCCTTTTGGGGACGGGGTTTATAGAAGTCTAAAAAGTTTATGTAACTCCCTTCGAGCTTTCCAGTAATTTTGGGATTTTTGAGGCCATCCCAAACTCCAGAAAACCAAACCTCGGAAGACCCGGTTTGAAATTTAATCTGGGGGAAGGTAAGACCAGAAGAAGAAAAACCTATTTTACCTTCAGTTTGCTCAAAGGGGTAGGGGAAAGCAGGAAAGTTTAAAGTTATACCTTTAAACTGTGATTCTCCTTGAAACCGAAGGTTTTCGCTTCGATATCCCCGACAATTAAAATCAATGAATATTTTTACCTTCCCGGCTCCGCTCACTCCTTCCCAGGGGAAAAAAGATGCCGCTAAGTCATTAATATCACCCTCATCTGATTCAACATGAAAATATATTTTTGCTTCTTCTCTGGAGCGGTAGTTTTTAATCTCTCCTCTGCCAGTACAAGGAGAGTTAGCCCATAGGCCTGAGAAATTCGGGAAAGTAATGGAGTGGGAAGAAAACTTAATGGTTCCATTCATTTTTCTCGCTGGTTGCCGGAACTTGGCGTAGTTGAAGTCAGCATCGATCAGTTTTAGCTCTCCTTCTAAGGCGAGGTTTTTTAAATTGGAAATCGTGCCATTACCTTTTATCGTTAATAGCCCCTTGCCTCCGTTGAGCTGAAGTTGATTTAGCTCCTTTAAAGCGCGAGCAGGGATTTGCTTTAAATGGAGGAGAGGATTGATCTCCTTTAAGTCAATTTCAAAGTCTCCCGATAAAGTGAAATTTCCCGATTCCGTAAGTATAAAATTACTTTTATTTATTTTAGACGAGCCAAAAAGACCGGTTAAATCCGAAATTGTAAGCTCCCGATTTTTGAAATTTAGCCTTCCGCTAAGCTGGGCAAATTTAGGAATATCCTCTCCCAGTTTAAACGAAATATCTCGGAAAAAAAAGTTCCCGGCAATCGATTTTTCTTTTGGTTTTGGCAAGGCAGGTAAAAAGCTTTCCGAATAGCTTAGCCTCAGGTTTTGAATTAAACCAGTGTTAATATTTCGCATAAACTTTTGGATTTTCTCCGGAAGCAAGGATAAAGGAAATTTAGTAATAACCGAGCGATAATCTAATTGAGGAACTCTTACTTCACCGTTAATCAGAGATACACCATTTCTAATTTTTTCTACTCGAAAATTGCCGGTCATTGAAAACTCTGGGGTGGTCAGGGTAAGTAACGGAAACTCCCATTTCTCTTTTTCCTGGTTTAAAGCGAATTGGAGGTGCAATTTATTGATTTTTATATGCCCGGGGTGGGGTTGGGGAAACGAGAAATTAAAGTTAGCAATATCTAACTCCCCGTTGGCACTAAATTTTTTGCCGATCACCCCTTCGGTAAAAAAATTTCCATTTCCTATTCCTTGTAAGGATGTAATTCTTTTCCATTGATAAAGGTAGGGAGTAAATGGGGAAAGGGATAGGTGAGAAAACTTGGTATTTCCTTTAAATAAGGCTGATTTTATTTTCGAACCTTGAAAAATTGGTAAGATCGCGCCGGTGATATTAAAGTGACTTAGCTGGCTGCCATTTTTAAAATTAAATTGAGAAAAAATTGGGATAAACCCATTTTTAGAGGGTTTTCCGGTCCGTAAAGTTAAATTCGTGATATAAAACTCCACCGGTGGCTGAGGGAAAGTCCAATCCTTAAAATCAATTTCTCCTTCCTGAACAGCTAACTGTTTTAAAGAAATCTTTACTTCCTTTAACCATCCTCCCTTCTTTGACTCCCGGAGTACCGGAAAAGAAAAAAAATTCCAGAGGTCCTGGGTAGTAGTATTCAAACCTTCTTTCCCGTTTCGGCAAAGAAAAACCCGGGGATGATCTAAGAGGATATAATTAAAATAAATGGTGCGAGAAAAAAGGTAGGTAAGGGAGAGTGATAGTTGAAGTTTCTTTAGCGAAATAAAGTCAGCTTTCCCATCCGGAGCTTTTATTATTACCTGGTTTAAAATTAACTTGGTGCGGGGGAAAAGCTGAAACTCAGCTTTTTGAATAGTAACTGGACGGTGAAGAATGGAGCTGAGCTTTTTTTCCAGAAATAATTTTCTTTCCTTCTCTCCCCAGAAATAATTGATCCAGATTGAACCAGCAAGAATTAGTAGCACTATTAAACTGAATAAAATTGTTAGAGTAATAAAAAAAGTTTTTTTCTTCATAAATTTTATCGCATTATTCCTTTAATCTCTGGTTCAGCTTAAAAATTGAATAATTTTTTGGCATTAATAGTGGTTAGGGTAGCCAGTTCTTCTTTTTTTATCCCTTTAATTTGGGCTACGATTTCAACCGTATATATTAGGTAAGCTGGTTCGTTTCTTTTTCCGCGAAATGGATGGGGAGCGAGGAAAGGGCAATCAGTTTCTAATAAAATTCGCTCTAACGGAAGGTTACGGACCAGTTCCCTATATTCATCCGATTTTTTGTAAGTCACAGTTCCGGGTATAGAAATATAAAAGCCCATATCCATACACTTTTGGGCCATTTTTTGGTCCCCAGAGAAACAATGGATCACCCCTCCGATGGTTTCTGCTTTTTCTTCTTGCAGAATTTTTATTATTTCGTTATGAGCATTCCGGTCATGGATAATTACAGGAAGGGAAAAATCGCGAGCAAGCCGGAGTTGCTCCCGAAAATGGTGAATCTGGACCTCAGGGGGGGATAAATTTCGATAAAAATCCAAACCAATCTCACCAATTGCCACTACCCGGCTATCGGCAGCTAAGTTTTGGAGTTGAAAATAAGTTTCTTCACTTATAGTTTTGGTTTCGTGAGGATGAATTCCTACTGCGGCAAAAATAAACTCGTATTCTTTCGCTAAGGCTAAAGTATTTTTACAATCTTCGATATTAGTACCAATTGAAACAATTTGTTTTATTCCGGCCGCTAAAGCCCTTTTAATAATCTCGGGGCGATCCTTATCGAATTCCGGAAAGGAGAGATGGGCATGCGTATCAACTACTAACATAAATTATTCGGCAATTATTTTTACTAAAACTTTTCGTTTCCGAGGACCATCAAATTCACAAAAGAATATTCCCTGCCAGGTTCCGAGAAGTAATTCGCCGCCACTAACCAAAACTGCTTGGGAACAACCGATCAAGGAGGATTTTATGTGGGCATCAGAATTCCCTTCACTGTGGGTATATTGCCCAACCGGAGGAACGAGTTTTGCCAGATGAAACTCAAGATCTTTCATCACACTCGGGTCAGCATTTTCATTAATTGTTATCGCCGCAGTAGTATGAGGGACATAAATATAACAGATTCCTTCCCTTACCCCTGATTTTTTTACTATCGCTTTTATCTGAGAAGTGATATCAATCAGTTCAACTCGTTTTTGGGAAAATATATTTATCGGTTCCATAAGATTTTTCTCGCTATCGGTTAAGTTAATTCCAGCTTGCCTCCACCACCCCGGAAATCTTAGCAATCTTCTGGATAACCCTACCGCTTTGCCCTCGGTCCTTTAACCGGACATTAAAACTTATATTTACCCGGTTTGGTTCATTATAAATGGAATAAGATTTATTCTGCACCCGGATATGTTCCTGGCCAAAAATTTCTTGACACCTGGCTTCTGCTTCCTGAGATTTTTCGCCTTCAGTAGTGATTTGCACCGTATGGTAGACAATGGGATGGAAATAATGTTCCAACCACTGAAGCGAAATAAGTAAAATCAAAACAGTCCCAGTTGAAAAAACCGCTAAAGCATAGCAACCTTCGCCAATTATGATTCCCAAAGCAGCTACAAACCAGATACAGGCAGCAGTAGTGATTCCCCGGATGAGATCACCGATACGAATTATTGCTCCCGCCCCCAAAAACCCGATGCCGGTCATAATCCCAGCTACAATCCTTCCCGGGTCAATGGTAATTCTAATATCCTGAGGTAAAGGTTCGGGCAATTGAATATAGACTTTTGCTGCTAACATTATAATGGTAGCACTTACACAAACTAAAATATGAGTTCGTAAACCGGCTGGCCTTCCATGCATTTCCCGTTCTAATCCGATTGCTCCCCCAAGGATAAAGGCTAAAATTAACCTGATCCAGGTCTCTCCGTTTAGGAACAGGGATTCAGTCAGCTGGCTCATTTTTTCCTCTCAATAAATTAGTTTTTATCAGCCTAATCAAAAAGTTACCTGGGAGTCAAGTCCTTTTTGCAAATTGCAAAATTTTCATTAATTTTTTCTTTAATTTTGTTATAATATAATTTTATCCTTTTGGTTTAAGGAGGTATTTATTTCTTGACATTTTTTGAAATAATAAAAATAATTATACCATTAAATGTATAATTATCATGCTGGGGGTTGCCGAAACTTATACCTGAACCTAATAAATAAGATAGTTTAAGGGACCCTGAAGCGAATTAGGGGGGCAGAAGTAAAAAACTGATTCCGAATCAAGTTAGGGATGAGGAGGAGCGAAATTTAAATTTTAGGCACGTAGCTCAGGGGGAGAGCGCTACCTTGACGCGGTAGAAGTCGGCGGTTCGAAACCGCCCGTGCCTATATTTTTGAAACCAGTTCACCTTTAATTCATAAAAGGGCATCATGACTGGTTAACCATTTATGATGCTTTTTTATTATCTATTTGTCCGGTAGGTGAGGTAAGAATTGTCCGATAAAATCAAGGTAAGAACTATTGATGGAGCAGAAAGAGAGTTTCCTCGGGGGATAACCCTGGAAAAAATAATTACTTTGACTGCAACTGGAGAAGGTGATCAGAAATATATTGCGGGGAAGGTAAATGGAGAAATTTGGGACCTCTCTTCTCCTTTATATTTTGACAGTGAGGTAAACTTTATTACCATTGCGCAAGAAGAGGGTCTTAAGATTCTCCGGCACAGCACTTCTCACATCCTTGCCCACGCGGTACAGGAGATATTCAAGGAAGCAAAAATCGCCATTGGTCCAGCCATTGACAATGGATTTTATTATGATTTTGATTATACCCGACCGTTTACCACGGAAGACTTAAAGATTATTGAATTGAAGATGCAGGAGATTATTGACCGCAATTACCCTTTTATCCGAAAAGAAGTAGATCGAGAAGATGCAGTTAAGATTTTTACCGAACGAAATGAGCCTTATAAATTAGAACTTATCCAGGAAATCCCGGATGATCGAGTCTCACTTTATCAAGATGGTGAGTTTATTGATCTTTGTCGGGGACCTCATCTTCCGTCTACCGGTTGGGTGAAGGCTTTCAAGCTTACTGGAGTTGCCGGAGCTTATTGGCGAGGAGATGAAAGAAATCCAATGTTACAAAGGATTTACGGCACTGCGTTTCCTACTCAGGAAGAACTCGAAAACTACCTTAACTATTTGGAGGAAGCAAAAAGACGGGACCACCGAAAATTAGGAAAAGAGCTTGATCTTTTTAGTATTCAAGAAGAGGCAGGAGCTGGTCTGATATTTTATCATCCCCACGGGGCACTTATCCGGAGTATTCTTGAAGATTTTGAAAAAAAAGAACATTTAAAACGAGGATATCAGCTGGTAAAAGGACCACAAATTCTTAAATTAGATTTATGGAAAAAATCCGGTCATTGGGATAATTATCGGGAAAATATGTATTTTACCGAAATAGAAAACCAGCAATATGGTCTAAAACCAATGAATTGCTTGGCCCATATGATGATTTATAAATCAAAAATCCGGAGTTATCGTGATCTACCTATCCGGTATTTTGAATTAGGCACCGTCCATCGTCACGAAAAAACCGGAGTTCTTCATGGATTATTCCGGGTCCGAGAATTTACTCAAGATGATGCCCATATTATTTGCACTCCGGAGCAGTTGAAAAATGAAATAAAAGAAATCATTGACTTTATCCGAGAAGTTATGCAAATATTTGATTTCAAATATGAGATGGAGCTAAGCACTCGTCCCGCTAAATCTATTGGGAGTGATGCGGACTGGGAAAAAGCTACCCATGCACTGGAAGCGGTTTTAAATGAGACTGGGATCCCTTTTTCCATTGATGAAGGGGCGGGGGCTTTTTATGGGCCCAAAATTGATGTAAAACTTAAAGATAGTTTAGGTCGGGCATGGCAATGTTCTACTATTCAGTGTGATTTTACCCTTCCGGAACGGTTTGATTTGACTTATATTGGTGCTGATGGAGAGCGCCATCGTCCGGTAATGATTCACCGGGTAATTTTAGGGGCTTTAGAACGATTTTTAGGGATATTGATCGAGCATTATGCAGGAGCGTTTCCTTTCTGGCTGGCACCAGTGCAGGTAGTGGTTCTCCCTATTACTGACCGTCAACACGGGTACGGTGAGAGAGTATATCAGATTATTCGAGAGAAAAATTTTCGGGTAGAAAAGGATTTTCGGAATGAAAAATTAGGGTTTCGAATTCGCGAAGCTCAGCTTAAAAAAATTCCCTATATGGTGGTAATTGGAGAACGGGAAGAGCAAAATCAGGGAGTTGCTCCCCGAACCCGTGAGGGTAAAGATTTAAAATGTATGAGTATAGATGACTTTTTAAGCCTATTAAATTCAGAAAAGATTTTTTAAAGAAGGAGGTGACGGTAATAGCTACTGAAAAAACCAGAATAAACAATGAGATCCGCTGTCCGGAGGTCCTGTTGATCGATGCCAATGGCAAACAGGTAGGAGTAATGTCTCCCCAGGAAGCGTTAAAGCACGCGGAAGAACAAGGTTTAGATTTAGTTGAAGTTGCTCCGAAAGCGAATCCACCGGTTTGCCGGATAATGGATTATGGTAAGTTTAAGTATCAGCAGCGGAAGAAAGCTCAGGAAAGTCGTAAAAAAAAGCTTCATTCGATAACTACAGTTAAAGAGATCAAACTCCGACCGCGCACTGAAGAACACGATCTTTACTTTAAGCTTCGGAATTTGAAGAAATTTTTGGCTAACCGGAATAAGATTAAAGTTTCTCTCCAATTCCGGGGACGTGAGATAGCCCATATCGATTTAGGCGAAAAAATGATGGCTCGAATTATGGAGGAAATTAAAGATATTGGAATTATCGAACAGGGACCAAAACTGGAAGGTCGGTTTATGACGATGGTAGTAGCACCGAAACCTTAATAGGGGTAGCGGGAGAAACGGACAGGCAAATAATTGGCCAGGCGAAAATTTTGCCAGAATGGAATTTTTACTTTAGAGGAGTAACTTAAATGCCAAAATTAAAAACTAATAAAGGAGCGGCGAAGCGTTTCCGGGTAACTGGGACCGGCAAAATAAAGTATAAGAAGGCTTATCGGAGTCATATTTTAACGAAAAAATCTCCGAAGCGGAAACGTTCACTGCGAAAGCCTGCTTTAATAAATAAAAGGGATGAAAAAAATATTCGACGACTGATCCCTTATAAGTGAGAGTTAAGAATTAAAATTTTAAAAGAAAGGGAAAGATTATGCCACGAGCAGTTAACAATGTTGCCTCGCGTCGGCGAAGAAAGAAAATTCTTAAGCTGGCTAAAGGGTATCGAGGTGCCCGGGGCCGATTGCTCCGAGCTGCTTCGGAGGCAGTTGACCGGGCTTTAAAATTTGCTTACCGGGACCGAAAAGTTAAAAAACGGGAGTTTCGGCGGCTTTGGATTGTAAGAATCAATGCTGCTGCCCGCAGTCATAACCTCTCTTACAGCAAATTGATTATGGGATTAAAAAAAGCCAATGTTGGTCTTGATCGTAAAATCCTGGCTGATTTAGCAGTAAATGAGCCGCAAGTATTTTCTCAAATTGCTAATTTTGCTCGAAATTATATTTCGTAAGTCAATTGGTTAAGTGGGGAAAAGTAAAAAACGAAAAAAATAGTATGAAAGAAGAAATAGCTAATCTCCGAGAAGAGGTGGAGAAAGAGATTGAAGGAGCCACCGAAGAAGATCAGATTGAAGAAATTCGGGTTCGATATTTAGGGAAAAAAGGAAAAATCACTTTTTTTCTTAAAAAATTAGCTGAACTTCCTCGAGAAGAAAGGCCGGTAATTGGGAGTTTGATCAACCAGCTCAAGCAAGATGTAGAACGAAAGATTACTGAGGCAATTAAAGAATTCACCCGGAAGGCTTATCAGGACCGATTAGCCCAAGAAAAAATTGATGTTACTCTTCCGGGACGACGTCCTTTAGTAGGAGCAAAGCATCCTATTTCCCAGGTTACGGAACAGATCGTAGAGATTTTTACTGCCCTTGGTTTTAGCCTGGCTCAAGGCCCAGAGATAGAACTTGACTACTATAACTTTGAAGCTTTAAATATCCCCAAAGACCATCCCGCTCGAGATATGCATGATACTTTTTATATTTCGGAAGAAGTTCTTCTTCGTACCCATACATCACCGGTGCAAATTCGAGTTATGGAAAAACAACCCCCTCCAGTTCGAATTATTTGTTTAGGAAAAGTTTACCGCCGAGATTCGGATATTTCTCATACACCTATGTTCCATCAGGTGGAAGGTCTGCTGGTTGATAAACAGGTATCTTTTGGTGATCTTAAAGGAGTTTTAACTGCTTTTATCCACCAGATGTTTAAACCGAATACTCCTATCCGTTTTCGTCCCAGCTTTTTCCCATTTACCGAACCCAGTGCAGAAGTGGATATTCAGTGTGTGATGTGTAATGGTAAGGGATGTCGAGTCTGTTCTCAAAGTGGCTGGCTGGAAATTCTCGGTTCGGGGATGGTCAATCCTGCGGTTTTTCGGATGGTGGGATATGATCCGGAAAAGTTTTCTGGTTTTGCTTTTGGTATGGGGATTGAGCGAATTGCAATGCTAAAGTTTGGTATCGATGACATTCGCCTTTTTTTTGAAAATGATCTGCGGTTTTTAAGACAATTTCAGACTTAACTTCCTTAATCAATTTTTCCAAAAGGATTTAAAATTGTTAGTTAGTTATAACTGGCTAAAAGATTATGTAGACTTTGTGGCTTCACCTCAGGAACTTGCCCATCGCTTGACGATGGCAGGATTAGAGGTTTCCAGTATCTCTGTTATTGGGGCTGAATTCGAATCTATTGTGGTGGCTAAAATTGAGGAAATTTCTCCTCATCCCAATGCCGATAGACTCTTGTTATGTCGGGTTTTTAATGGTAAAGAGATTTTGAATATTGTATGTGGAGCCCACAATATGAAAGTGGGAGATAAAGTAGCCCTGGCGCCGGTAGGGGTAGTTTTACCCAACGGGACGAAGATTAAAGCCTCCAAAATTCGTGGGGTTATTTCTGAAGGTATGCTTTGTTCCGGGGAGGAGCTGGGGATTGAGGAGCATTCTACCGGCATATTTATTCTTCCCTCTGAATTAGAGGTGGGAAGAGATTTAGCCTCCGCTTTATTGCTAAAAGACTATGTCCTGGATATTGATTTAACTCCTAATCGTCCTGACTGCCTTTCCGTAATTGGAATTGCGCGAGAGATAGCTGCTCTTTATAACCTCTCAGTTAAGTTACCTTCCATTACTGTCCCCGAGGAAAGTCAACGGGTAGAAGAATTTATCCAGGTTAAAGTTGAAGTTCCGGAGCTTTGTCCTCGGTATACTGCTCGATATATTTACAATGTAAAAATTAAACCTTCTCCGTTATGGATGCGCCGGCGGTTAGAATCAGTAGGTGTTAGAGCAATAAACAATGTAGTAGATATAACCAATTATGTTTTACTGGAGTTAGGGCAACCCTTACATGCTTTTGATTATGCCCTTTTAGACCAGGGAAAGATAATTGTAAAAAAGGCTTCGTCCGGAGAGAAATTTTTTACCCTGGATAATAAGGAAAGGGTTTTAGATGAAGATGTAGTAATGATTTGCGATGCTTCTAAGCCAGTAGCAATGGGAGGGGTGATGGGGGGGCTCAATACTGAAGTAACGGAAAAAACCCAATGCCTGTTATTAGAAAGCGCTTTTTTTAATCCTCGCACCATTTTAAAAACTTCAAGAAAATTAGGAATCAAAACCGAATCATCTTTACGATTTGAAAGAGGAGTTAATCCAGAAACAGTAGTATTAGCTTTGAATCGGGCCGCTCAACTTGTTGCTGATTTGGCGGAAGGAAAGGTAGCAAAAGGAATAATTGACATATATCCCAATCCTCTTCCCTCACCTCCGAAAATAATCCTTAATCCTCAACGGGTAAACTGGATTTTGGGAACGGAAATTTCCCGGGAAAATATGTCCCATTGTCTTGAAAGCTTAGGGATAAAAGTAGAACCTCGTCCCGAACCAGAAGAAGAACTGGTGGCTGCGGTGCCCTCTTATCGCCCGGATTTAAAAGAGGAGATTGACCTGATTGAAGAAATTGCTCGAATTTATGGTTATGATCAAATTTCTCCAACTCTGCCGGAGATGAGTATAGCGGAAGGGGATAGTAAATTTTTATTTAGTCAGGAATCAAAAGTCCGATCTTTATTAGTGCAAAGTGGCTTTTTTGAAGTAATTACTTATAGCTTTATTTCACCGGAAATGGTTAAGGCGCTTAAACTCCCCGATTCCCATCCTTTAGCTAAGTATATTGCTATATCTAATCCTCTCTCTAAAGACCAATCGGTAATGAGGACCACTCTTATTCCGGGCTTATTGGCGACCGTAGTTACCAATCATAAATATAAAAATATGGATCTAAAAATTTTTGAAATTGGAAAGGTATTTTTACCAGAAGAAGGGAAAAATCTCCCCCAAGAAAAGCTTATGTTAGGTGGGTTAATCTGCGGCCTTCGTGCGTCCGAGTCCTGGAATAATCCTAAGGAAGAAGTTGATTTTTATGATTTGAAAGGTGTTTTAGAAAATATTTTTTATCTTCTCTCCTTAAAAAATGTTGATTTTCAAAGTGATAAATCAGTTTCTTATCTTCATCCCGGGCTATGTTCTCGGATATTATTAGAGGGTACCACGGTAGGCTTTTTGGGAGAGGTCCACCCTGAGGTTCTCGATTATCTGGAAATTTCTAAAAAAATTTTTGTTTTTGAGGTTGACTTTAATAAAATTATAAATTATTGTGATAAAAAAGAAAAGCGAATCAAGCCAATACCGCGATATCCGGCAATCGCCCGGGATATTGCTTTAATAGTCGATGATAAAATTGAATGGCAAGTGATTGAAAAGGAAGTCCTTGAGGCCAAAATTCAATATTTAGATGAGATAAAATTATTTGATGTTTATCGGGGAGATCCCATCCCGAAAGGGGAAAAAAGTCTGGCTTTTCGAATGACATTTCAGGCATCAAACCGGAGCCTAACCGATGAGGAAGTAAATTTATTTATAGAAAAAATACTTTCTCATTTAAAAAGGAAAATAAATTATGAGTTAAGAAAATAAAAGCGAGGTGAAAAAATGACCAAAGCAGATCTTATCGAAAATATTTATGAAAAAGTTGGCTTGTCCAAGGAGGAATCTTCCCAAATTGTGGAGCTGGTATTAGAAATTCTGAAGGAGACCTTAGAGCGGGGAGAAAAGGTAAAGATTTCGGGATTTGGTAATTTTGTGGTTCGAGCAAAACGGGCTCGAAGAGGAAGGAACCCCCAAACTGGTGAGGAAATTCAAATTACCGCCCGGAAAGTATTAAGTTTTAAATCCAGCCCTATCCTTAAGAAGGCTCTCAATGAACGATAAGTTGCTACCAATAGAAACACTAACTAAGGAATCAAATAGAGAAATAAAGATCCCGGACAAGCTTTATTTTCGCATAAGCGAAGTTAGCCGACTTACTGGATTGGAACCGTATGTTTTGCGTTATTGGGAATCAGAGTTTAAACTAATTCGCCCCATCCGGACCAAATCTAAGCACCGCTTATACCGTCGCAAAGATTTAGAGATAATTTTAGAGATAAAGAAACTTCTTTATGTAGAACAATATACTATCGCCGGCGCAAAAAAACGTCTCGAAGAAATAATCCGGGAAGAAAAGAAAGAAAGCGAAAATCTGGTTACCCCTCCAACTTCTGATAACACCGTAAACTATAGAAAAATTTTCCAGGATATTTTAACTGAACTGAAGTCTCTCCGGAAGTTACTTTCCTAAATAGTCATCTGGAAATATAACTGGTCATTCCCTTTATCCGTTGGTCTAAGTTGGTCTAACCCCAAGGTCCGGAAGGCCTCCTTTTATTGGCTTAAATATTTTTTATTTTCATTAATTTTCTTACTTGATTTATTTTTTTATTTCTGTTTTCTTATAAAAAGAGAAGACAATTTAATAAACCTTTCTTTATTAATAACACTATCAACGATGGCCAGATTCTGACCATAGAAAGGAGGTTGCAGCGATGAAAACTACTTTAAGCGTAATCAAAGCAGATATTGGAAGTGTGGGCGGACATATAAAACCGAGTGAGCGTCTTATCCAGCGAGTGGAAGAATTTCTCAATGATAATAAGGGTGGGATAGTCAATGACTTGTATGTTGGCCATACCGGGGATGATATTGCTATTTTATTTAGCCATCAACAAGGCGTGGGTAGTGATAAAGTTCACAAATTAGCTTGGGATGCTTTTGTAGCGGGAACCGAAATCGCTAAAGAGGAAGGGCTTTATGGGGCAGGTCAAGACCTGCTTAAAGATGCTTTTTCGGGCAATGTCAAAGGAATGGGGCCAGCAGTAGCGGAAATGGAGTTTGAGGAACGACCCAACGAACCATTTCTTCTCTTCTGTGCGGATAAAACCGATCCGGGGGCTTATAATCTCCCTCTTTATTTAAGTTTTGCTGATCCGATGTACAATTCGGGGCTAATTCTTTCTCCTAATATGAGTAAAGGTTTTACCTTTACGATTATGGATGTTGAGTATACGGAAGGGGATAAAGTTATTAAGCTTAATGCTCCCGAAGACCTTTATGATATTGCTGCATTACTCCGGGATAATGAAAGGTTTGTGATTGAGTCAATTCATTCCCGCGAGACCGGTGAAATTGCGGTAGCAGTAAGCACTACTCGGCTTCATAATATTGCGGGGAAATATACTGGCAAAGATGACCCAGTAATGTTGGTTCGGGTACAGGGTGCTTTCCCTGCTACCGGCGAGGTTCTTTCTCCCTTTTCCATCGGGCATTATGTAGCGGGATTTATGCGCGGTTCTCATATTGGTCCTTTAATGCCAGTAACTAAAAACTCCACGGTATCTTATTTTGATGGGCCGCCAGTAGTAAGTTGTCTGGCTTTTTGTGTCCATAAAGGTAAGCTTACTCCTCCGGCGGATGCTTTTGATCATCCCTACTGGGACTGGGTGCGTAACCGAATTGCGGAGAAGGCTACGGAAATTCGTCGTCAGGGATTTTCTGGAGCTGCAATGCTTCCTTATTCCGAATTAGAATATGGTGGGATTGTAAGTAAAATGAATAAACTGGAGCAGCAGTTTATTATAAGAAAATAAAAATAGGGTTGATTAAGCTGGTAGATGTTGATTTTTCTTGACAACCTACCGATAACTAACTAAGATGATGCTGATTTTTAAGTATTTTAATGATAAAATTTAACAATAAATTTTCTTAGATTAAAAGGAGGTAGAGATGAATAAAGCGGAGTTAATTGATAAGATGGCAAAAGATGCAGGTATTTCAAAAGCAGCCGCGACCAAAGCCCTAAACTCTTTTACTAAGACGGTATCGGGAGCACTGAAGAAAGGAGAAAAGATTGTTTTGATTGGCTTTGGAACCTTTTCGGTAGCTAAAAGGAAAGCAAGGAAGGGGAGGAATCCGCAGACCGGCCAAGAAATAACCATTAAGGCCAAAAAAGTAGTTAAGTTCAAACCCGGGGCAGCACTGAAGAAGTCAGTGTAACTATAACCTTTAAGTAATCCCTATTTTTAACTAATGGTCCTTAAAGGTATTAGCTTTTAAGGACCATTTAATTTTATTTAATCTGGCCCGAATCAATTTTAATTCGCCTAATTTCTCTAAAACCTCTCCAGAAAGGAAGATTGAGATGACTGAAATTAAAAGCACCTTAGAGCTGGTGATGGAAAAAACAAAAGACCTTAACTTCAATCCCGAGGAACGGGAAGAACAAAAGAGAAAGGAGGTCCAGCTTAAGGTAGAGGCTCTTCTCCAGAAATATCAAGAAAATGAACTTAAAAGAGAACAATTGGAAAAGGCATTAACTAACCTGGAAAAATATTATGGAACAATGGTAAAGCCGATGTTGGGGTATAAACTGATTGAGCAGATTGATTTAGATGGGAATCTAAGCTTAATCCTGGACCTATTAAACCATTTTTTCAGTTTAGAAACGGACCAGATTGGGGTTATCATTCATAACTTTAACCGGGCAATCCAATCTTTTAGTGAAGAAAGAGTTAGAGACTTAAAAGAACTTTTAGATAAAAAATACCATATTTCGGGATCAGCAGTTTTCCCAAACTTAGAAAAAGATGAAACCTGGATAGCAACGGTGAAAGAGATAAGAGAAAAATTTAATCAACAATTGGGAGAAGAAAAGAGAAAATTAAAGGAAAGGGTAAGAATTAGTTAAAGAAGGGGGAGATAAAATCTTTCAATCGTCTCAAAATTATCCCTCACCGCTTTATTCCCGGAGATAATGTCTCCATGACCGCAGAGAAGAAACCGGACATCTAATTGTTTTAATCGGCTGATACTATTCTCAAGCTGGGCACTACTCCCGCCGGGAAGATCAGTTCTACCAATACCATTTTTAAAAATTAAATCTCCCGTAAAAAGAGCCTTTTGTTCTGGCCAGTAAATCGAAAGCGAGCCAGGGGAGTGTCCCGGAGTATGTAAGACCTTTAATTCTAAGCCATCTACCCAAAACTCACCTTCCCGGAGGAAAAAGTCAGGGGCGATTGCTTCAGGGGTAATCCCAAAAACTGAATCAATAAAATCGCGGTGTTTTTTTATCAGTTCCCATTCCTTTTCATGCAGGGCGGTAAGCGTTTCTGAGCTTTTAAAAAGTTTAATCGCTTCAATATGGTCAGGATGAGCATGAGTGGTTAGAACTAAGCCAATGTCCTTTATTCCTATTCCTAATTTCTTAAGTTCGTTTTCTACCCGGTTAAATAGACGAAAGTGTCCAGGATCGATTAGTATTCGTGTGGGTCCATCAATTAAGTAAGTATTGCAATTATTAATAGTGGCTGACCGCCAGGGAAAAGCATAAAGTTTATCAGTTAGTTGCATACTTATAAATTCCTCCTTAATATTAGGGCTGGAATATCTGTTCTAATAAAATAACATAAAACTTTAGGAGAAAAAATGATACAATAATAATTATGGATTTTGCAAAACCATTCTATAATTTTCGTTTTCCGACTGATAAAAACCACTTTGAAAAGTTAAAAAGCCTTATCTTGGATGAAGTAGAGTTAAAGGAGAAAGAACCAGAAAGGGGAACACCTTTTCTTTGTCGGCAGTGCAATCTGGTCATTACCGATTCAGCGGAAATAATTGAAGTTGCGGGTGGACATCAACATACTTTTGTTAATCCGGAAGGAATTGTTTTTGAAATTGGATGCTTTCGAAATGCTCCGGGCTGTGGTTATGTTGGTCCGGCGAGAGAAGAGTTTACTTGGTTTAAAGGGTTTAAATGGCGGGTGGGAGTTTGTCGGCGTTGTTTAACCCATATCGGGTGGCTTTATATTGCGTGGGATAAAGAAAGTTTTCATGGTCTTATTTTAGATCGCTTGGTACGTAGTCCTTAGGAGGATAAAAAGGTTTAAAGCTATTTCCAGGTTATCCGGGCTGGATTCCGTAAAGGGAGACGGTGATATTTAAATTTTGGATAGCCAACCATCAACGCTCCAAATACTTTATGGTTATCAGGTATATTTAGCGCTTCAAGTAAAGGGGGATAGAAATTGGCAGCGGAGTAAAAGTATCCCGCCCAACAGGTTCCCAACCCGAGAGCTGGAGCAAACAACTCAATATAAGTCAATGCAATTGAAAAGTCTTGCGGCCCAAAAAACCAGTTTTTATCTCCGTGGCCAATAATTAAATGGGGTGCTTCCCGACAAATGGGATCTTTACCTTTTTTCCAGGCAGCAATTACCCGATGATAGCCTTTTTCCCGGGCAATGTTGGGTTTTTCTTTAATAATCAAACGAATCCAATTTACTGCTAACCCGGCTAATTGTTTAACCTCAGCCGGATTACTGATTACCAACCAGTGCCAGGGCTGTTCATTTTTTGCGGAGGGTGCATAGGTAGCAATTTCTAATAGTTTATTTAACTTATCTTGCTCCACCAGTTCTTTTTTAAAATTCCGGATTGACCTCCGGGAACGGAGTAATTGCTCGACTTCTTCGGGAGTTAAAATTAGGTTGGAGTTAATAGGAGGACAAGATTCAGGAGCTAACCAATCAAGACCAAAAGCACCAACTGGGCAAACTGAAACACAATGCCCACAAGCTAAACAAAACTTTTCAAACTCGGGAGTTGGTTCCGGATAGCCTCCAGGTTGGGAAACCTTAATTACCCCGGCTGGGCAGACCATTCCACAAATTCCATCTCGTTGGCATTTATTTAAATCAATAGTAAAACCCTTCATACTTCCTCCTCCTTTAAAGCTTTTTGAAATAACATTAACGATGGAAATGAGATAAAAACCTAACTAATAAACCCGGTTTAAAATGAATTGCGTCACCCGGACAAATCTCCTGACAACAATAACATCTTATACATCGTTCGTAAAAGAACTTACCTTTTCCGGATTGCACCTCAATAGCTTTTGCCGGGCAAATTTTCATACACTGACCACAATCTTGGCAGGACTTCTTATTATGCACCGGTTTGGAGACGAGGTATTTTTTTGCTACCCAATTGAAAACCGGGGGTAAAACCGCTAAAGAATCTAAGATTGGTATCTGAAAATTTGATTGCTTAAAGTCGGCTGGATATTTCAGGGGAAAATCGATCCGGCCAAGGTCAGTTTCACCGATGTTTCTTGCTCGGGCTTCTCGATACAGAGGAAATGAATCGAAATCACCGCCTAATAAATAGCAAATGGTAGTATCCAGAGCCACTGCATCAATTGCTGCCGCAACCAAATTAATCTTTCTTGGTATACCATTAGAAGGACCATAACCTTCCATACCCCATACTCCATCTATAATAGTAATTTTAGGCTTTATTGTTAGATAAATATCTAAAAGTAAAGAAGCAAAAGTATCCCGATTCATTCCGGCAAGAAAATGCCATTCCGCTTTTCTCTGGGCCACAACCGTCCCAAAAAGGTTTTTTACTCCTAAAGTAAGCATCATCTGGGAGTGAGTTTTTAATTTAGGCAAGTTAATTACTACATCTGCTTCTAATGCAGCAGCAGCAATTGTTATTTTTTTAAACTTTGTTTCTGGCAAAGGAGGAATTGGAGTAGGGTGGGTTAATTCCACCAATTCTATATTTAATTTTCGGGCAACTTGTTCTAAACCGGACTTGGCAGCTACCCACTTAAAGGAGCCAATTGCCGGGCTGTCTCCGATAAATGGTTTTCCGCCTGCATCCAGGACCATTCGGGCGATTACGGAAACGATTGCTGGATGCGTGGTGACACATTTCTCGGGCGAACGAGCACAAAGTAAGTTAGGCTTGAGTAAAACTTTTGCTCCTGGTTTAACTAAACTTTTTATTCCCCCAAACTGCTCCAGAGCAGCTTTAATGGCAGCCTCTACCTCTTCTTCAGCATAAGTTTCGCAGCGGACTAAGGCTACTGTACTCAAGATTTAAATTCCCTTTTATTTCCCAAAAAGCGCCGAAAAAAATCATGCATAATTTGGGATTATAAAACTGGTTTTACTTTTAGGGCTGGATTTTGTTTTTACCTAAAGATTTAGCTTAAGTTTGGGTGATAATAACCAAGGGCGATATGGGATTCGAACCCATGACCTTTGGCTCCGGAGGCCAACGCTCTATCCAGGCTGAGCTAATCGCCCTCAAAAGTAATTTCCATTTTAATTAATTTTTTAAATGTGTCAACTTAAAAATTCTCTTGGCTATAATGATCTTGCCCCCCCTTTTAAGGGGCAAGGGAAAATCTTTTGACTGGATAAAGAAGGTCGGGAATAAAAGGAGGAAGCAGCCTAAAACCTCAAAAAGGATTTATCCCCTTCCAATATAACGATCTTCTTGAGTGTTTACTGAAGTATTGCACTGAAATTATTCTCAAAATTCAATTAATTAGTTAAAAAAAGTTCCTTGACACCCCCCTTTTTTTCGCTATATATTTTTTTAAATGAATGTTACTTATAAAAAAGAAAAATGGGAAACGATGCAAAACAAATTCAAGATTTCTAGAAAAAATTCAGCTTATATTGGAAGACCCGGAGAATCACTATAAACTCGAACATAGAAATAGCTGTTCCTTCTCTTGCTATAGATCCTCTTCCTGCAAAACGAAGTTGGTACATTATCTTGGACGTTACTTTTTCAATATACTTCGACAAGGCATAGGATCGGAGCAAATACTTGATACTGAAAATGGCTTGAGGAATCAGTTTGCTAATTCGCCGCAGTTAGCTGATATAGAACGGAATTTTATAAAGAAATATACTAAGCTTGGATTAATTCGCCACCTACCTGTCTGCATCATTACTGAATTAAGCCTTGGTATCCAGTTATTGACCAGACCTTGATTAATGTAATACTGAAAAATATATCGATATTTGTAGAGATTATTTACGTTGTAGAGAGTGACAAAGATGGCTAACAACACAATATAGCAGACTGGTTACAGCGTCAGCTGAGTTCAGTCATCAAGGATATAAAACCGTATGCTTAAACTTGTGCTACTCTTTATCACCGCGTTTGCCGCAGCGACAGTGTCGGGAGCAGCGGGTTTCGGTGGCGCCATCTTGCTGTTGCCGCTGCTGGTAGCAACGGTAGGTGTGACACATGCCGTGCCGTTGCTTACCATCGCACAGCTTATCGGCAATCTCTCGCGTGCTGGTTTTGGCTTTACACAAATTCACTGGAAGCCCGTAGGGATGTTCCTGTTTGGGGCGGTTCCACTTAGCATTTTGGGGGCACTGTCATTTGTGCAGTTACCGAAGGGATTAGTTACACGCGCAATCGGAATTGTTATCTTGGTTTTCGTTGTCCTGAAGTACTTTGGCTTGTTGAAAATCAAAGGTGGTTCCGCGCTGCTGGTCATGGGTGGAGGAATGGTCGGTTTTCTGTCAGGACTGGTGGGCAGTGCGGGACCTCTCGGTGCTGCCATCTTTCTTTCGCTCGGGTTGCCCCCTGTTGCTTACATCGCTAGTGAGGCGACGACCGCCCTTGCAATGCACGGTATAAAGACCTTAATCTACCAGCACTATATCTCACTGGACCGAGAATTTTGGGTACTGGCCACGCTGTTGGGGGTTGCGATGATTTTTGGAACGTGGTCAGCAAAACGAATCATTGAACGTATGCAGCAGGAGATGTTTCAGAGGTTTGTGGCTCTTCTTTTGGTTGCCATCGCTATCTATATGGTGGTTTATGGTTAGCAAAGGGCACATGGGGACTGACAAAGTGCGTCACCGGACGGTAATTTTACTGGGCTTCATTGCTTCCGGTGAACTCGGTCGTTAAGCTAAAGGGAATAAGAACCTATGTGCTTTTGTCGGTCGACTTTTAGTTCGAGGGGATCGATTTGATTATGTCTAGGGTAGGTTAAGAGATGATACGGATGTGATTATTAAATGGATTGAAGTGTTAAAAAGGGAATGTGGGGAACCTGTTTAGGTGCAATAAAGGTAAGGAGGTGAAATAAAACGCTATGTATGAAACATATAGCTACAAGGTTGATAAAAACGACATTATTGTTGAGGTAAGTGAAAACTGGCGATTGTTTGCTGAGCAGAATTTTGGTGTCCCCACATGTCTTCCTGAAAATGTTCTCGGGTCATCTTTGTGGAATCATATTTATGGCTTAGAAACAAAGTATTTGTATAAAATAATACTGGAAAAAGTCCGTAAAAATAAGCGTCGGGTTTCTTTTCCGTTCCGTTGTGACTCGCCAGAAAAACGTCGGTTCCTTAGACTATCAATCATTCCGATTGATGATGGTTCTATTAATTTTATAAGTGAGATAATCAAGGAAGAATTAAGGGAATCGGTTGATTTGTTAAGACCCGGCAAAGAAAAATCAGATGAGTTTATAAAAATGTGTAGCATGTGTAAAAGAATAGCTATAACCGATATTGAATGGGAAGAGGTTGAAATAGCAATAAAAAAAATGAAGCTATTTGAAATGGAATTTGTTCCGCAACTTACTCACGGACTTTGTACCTCTTGTTATCAAGTTGCTATGGCAGAGCTTGAGGGGGTAAGTAAATAATTACTCGATAAACTGGTCAACCAGACGGCGGTGAGCGCGTATTTTAATCAATTCGGTGTTTGCTGATGTCACCCTTGTAGTTATGGAGAGCGGGTGAAATATTTTCTGTAAATTCAAAAAGGGTATAAAAAAGTTATCCATGGGGAGGAAATATGATTATTTTAAAAGAATCTCAATTCTATCGGATATCGAGCATTTTGGTTTTAACTTTGCTTTTTTCGTGTATCCCCATCCAGCAGGCAAAAATGGCAGATGCGAGCTCCAGCAATCTTGTGGATGTTGGCGACTATACAGTTATACTCCCTTCGGATGGCAAATGGAGCCTCGCCATAGATAAGGAAAAAGGAATACTACAGATTGAAAAGCTCAAAAAATGGTGGACAGGGAAGATTCTTGGCTCCACTTTGATTAGAGTCTTTCAAAATAAGATGTTATCTGATGAAAAATGGTCCAAGTCGGATGAAGAGGTTGCGGATAATTATCTGAATACGGAAAAGCATATAATGGAAGAAGCCGCCCAAAAGGGTGAATATAATTTTGAAGAAGTAAAAAGAATGTCTCTTCGAATAGGTGATAAGCAACTCTACGCGATGAGCTACAAGATAACAAAAGGTTCGTGGTTAAGTGGTCCACCGGTGGCAGTAGATGCCATACTCTATTTATATTTCCCTCACGATTTTAAAGATACACATACTTTTTATGGTTTTTTGATAAGTGAAAGCTACGAACGAGGGGCACTTGTAACGAAAGATCTCGACCAGATATATCCAGTGATAAATAGCTTTCAGCTAAAAAATAAGTGACTACCGGGGTAGGTTTTTTACTTACTATTTTTTTAAATTCCCCATTCGCTTCCGCTCAGAGTTTTTATCTCTAAATTTTTACATTTTTTATTTCTGGATTTTTAGTCCAAGTGGGATTATTATTTTGCCTAATTTAACTGCTCGATTTTTAAAAGGAGTGATTTTTATGCGGGTCCCTTTATTGGATTTAAAACTTCAATATGCTTCTATTAAGGAAGAAGTTAAACGGGCAATTGAGGAGGTTTTGGAAAGTCAGCAATTTATCTTGGGAGAAAAAGTTAGTCAGCTGGAAAAAGCAATTGCCTCTTATTCTCGCACCAAATTTGCCGTTGGGGTTGCCTCGGGTTCAGATGCAATTCTTTTATCCTTTATGGTTTTAAATGTTGGCTATGGTGATCGAGTGATAACTACGCCTTATACTTTTTTTGCTACTGCGGGTTCAATTTCCCGACTGGGTGCGCTACCTTTATTTGTCGATATTGACCCTGAAACCTATAATCTTTCTTCCCAGCGACTGGAAGAATGTCTTTTAAAATATTCAGGAAAAGAAAAAATTAAGGCAATTATCCCGGTTCATCTTTATGGGCAATGTGCGGATATGGATTCTATCTTATCTTTAGCTCGAGAATATAACTTACCGGTAGTGGAAGATGCAGCGCAGGCAATCGGGGCGGAGTATAAGGGAAGGAAAGCGGGATCAATGGGAGATTTGGGGTGTTTTTCCTTTTTCCCTTCCAAAAATCTGGGAGGATTCGGGGATGGGGGGATGATTATCACTAATAATTCAGTTTGGGCAGAAAAGTTGGAAATTCTGAGAGTGCACGGGAGCAAGCCTAAATATCATCATAAGGTGATTGGGGTAAACAGCCGTCTTGATGCTCTTCAAGCTGCAGTTTTACTGGTAAAATTAAAATATCTTGACCAATGGACCGAAAAACGGAGAAGAAATGCGGATTATTATCGGAGTCGTTTTCAAATCGCGGGATTAGATGAATTGATCGGTTTACCCAAAGAAGTAGAAGGAAACTTCCATATCTATAATCAATTTGTGATCCGGGTAAAAAAACGGAACGAGCTGCAAAACTTTCTTAATCAGGCAGGAATTGGCACCGAAATTTACTACCCAATCCCACTTCATTTGCAAGAGTGTTATCGGCACCTTGGATATAAAAAAGGAGATTTTCCGGAGGCAGAAAAAGCTGCGGAGGAAACCTTAGCTTTACCCATTTATCCCGAACTTACTCCCGCCCAACAAGATTATGTAGTTGAAAAGATTAAAGAATTTTTTTCTTGACACCCCTAATAAATGTGCTAAATTTTACTTTTAAATATTTTAAGTATAAAATTTTTACAAGTAAAAGTTTTTGCAGGTAAATATGCGTGAATCCTTTCGCCCAACCATTCTCTGGGTAAGGTTGAATATGACTTTTCAGTTAATTTCGCATGAAATTCAGAAAACATTAAAAAAAGAAAACCTAACTTTACCCCAGCTTGATATTCTGGTTTGTTTGGGCCGGTCGGAAGGGTTAACCTTGGGAGAAATAAGTGAGAGGCTTATGGTTACAGGAGGGAATATTACTGGGGTGATGGATCGCTTAGAAAAAGGTGGTTATGTATATCGGGATCGGGATAAAAATGACCGCAGAATAATTAGGGCTAAATTAACTCCCAAAGGACTTTCTCTTCACAATGAAATTTTACCGGTTTTTAGAAAAAAGTGGAATGAAATTGTGGAAATTCTTAATCCGGAGGAACAGCGCCAGTTAAATCGTTTGCTTAAGAAGTTTAGTCGCGGTCTTTTAACCATGGCTTATCCTTCCCGCCACAAAGTAAAGGAGCGGAGTAAATAAAATGGCACAACCAACTCCGTTGTTAGCCAGGTTAGTTATTCGGTATCGTTTTTTCTTTACTGTTTTGCCATTGTTGGTCACGGTTTTCTTCATTTTTATTTTGAAAGATTTAACCATACAAAGCAGCGTCCAGGATTTTATCCCTCAAAAACACCCCTTTGTTGAAGTTAACAATCAGCTGATGAAAGTTTTTGGCGGGCTTAATCAGGTTTCCATTGCCTTAGAGCCAAAATCAGGCGATATCTTCCAAACTCCCTTGTTAGAAAAAGTAGTTCGAATTACTAACCAGCTTTATTACTTAGAAGGAGTGAATATCGGAAGAATTGTTTCTTTGTCGGCTCGAAAGATAAAACGGGTGGAAGGTACAGAAGAAGGATTTAAAGTAACTCATTTAATGCGGGAAGCCCCCAACACTCCGGAGGAAATGAAGTTTTTAAAACAATCGATTATGCGGAACAATCTTGTCTATGGACCGATTGTAGCTAAGGATTTTTCTGCCACCCAAATTATTCTTGACTTTTATCCGGAAGTTCCTTCCAAAAAAATTTTTCGAAGCATTAACCAGATCATTGAAAAAGAAAAAGATGAAAATACCAATTTTTATTTAGCCGGAAGGCCGATCTTAGAAGGATGGTTAAACTACTATCTTCCCAAGTTACTGAGCGTGTTTTTGGGAACCTTATTAATTATGTTCCTTCTCCTTTTATTTGCTTTTCGATCCAAGCGTGGGATTTTGCTTCCATTTTTGTCGGCATTAATGGGGGTAATTTGGGGTTTAGGAGTTTTGCGCCTGCTTGGATATCGGTTAGACCCTACTACTACCTTAGTGCCTTTCCTTATATTGGCAATTGGGATTAGTCATTCCATTCAGTTTATTAAACGGTATTATGAAGAAATTAAATCTAACCCACTGGACCGCAGACAAGCGGCGGAAAATACTTTAGCCGCGCTATCTAATCCTGTGCGGGCGTCCCTTTTTACGGATGGATTAGGATTCCTTTCGTTATGGATTGTCCCTCTTGCTATGATTAAAACCTTAGCGATTGCGGCGGGAGCAGGAGTTTTAAGCCTTTATTTAACCGTAGTTACTTTTATTCCTGCAGTTCTTACCTATCTCCCATTACCAGTAAAAAGAGAGGTGGAGCGAGAAGAAAGCCCGAATATTGTGGATGCAATACTTAAAAGTCTGGCAGTAATTAGTAATCATTCTGGATTACGGAATATTATTTTACTCCTTTTTCTCGGCCTTACCCTAACTGGAATAAAAGGAATAACTCAACTGGTAATAGGAGACAATGAAGAAGGGACGGCACTACTCTATCCTGATTCTCCCTATAATCAGGCGGAAAAATTTATTAACGAAAAATTTACCGGAGTGAATCCTTATTATATTTTTGTTGAAGGTAAGGAAGAAGAAGCTTTGATCGACTGGAAACTCCTTAAAGAAATGGATTCTCTTCAGAACTATCTGATTAAAAAGATCCCGGAAATTGGTAATGCGATTTCTTTAGTTGATTATATTAAAGGACTTAATTGCGTGATGAACCAAAATAATCCGCAATATTTTACAATTCCCGAAAATAATGGAACCATTGCTGAGTATCTCTTTCTTTATTCCATTTCCGGTTTTCCCGGAGACTTTGATCCAGTTTTAAGCCCGGATTATAAATATGCTAACATCAAGTTCGATTTAAAGGACCATCGGGCGGACACGATTAACCGTACTATTGAAGCTACCCAGCAATGGATCAAACATGAGCATAAGAGTAAAAAGGCTGATTTTAAGCTGGCCGGCGGTTTAATCGGAACCACCGCAGCAGTAAACGAAATTATTAGGCAATACACTTTTTCCAATATTTTGTTGGTCTTTGCTTTAGTCCTTCTTCGGATTTCACTTGCACTTCGATCCCTTATTGGCGGCTTGTTTCTTTTTATACCACTTACATTTAGCATCATTCTTACTTTCGGTATATTGGGAATTTCAGGAGTAAATTTGACCGTGGAGACCTTACCGGTTGCTGCTATGGGGATTGGTTTGGGCATTGACTATAGCATTTACATTGCTGCCCGGATTCGAGAGGAAATTATCCGAGGTAAAGGTAATCCGAATTTTTCGGCGGCAATCCAGAATGCATTGGTAACTTCGGGAAAGGCAGTTTTTTTTACTGGTATGGTAGTTAGCATCGGGGTGTTTTCCTGGATTTTTTCCAGCATTAAGTTTCAAGCCAAATTAGGTGGGGCTTTAGGTGGATTGTTAATTCTTAATATGCTTTCAGCTCTGATTCTATTACCTCTTTTTGTGATGATAATAAAACCAAAATTTTTGATCCAAAAAGATGTTCGCTATAGTTAATTATGGGGTGAAGGTATGGAATGGGAAAAAGATACGCAAAAAAAGTTTGAACTTCTGATTTCTAAGCTTCCTTTATTCCATCGAGGGTTAGCTCAAGTTTTTGCTAGTAAAAAGGCAGAAGAAAATGCCCAGGCAAGAGGAGCAAAACAGGTGGAGGAACAGGATGTGATTGGTGCTTTTTTTTCCGAAGTTCCTAAACCTTTTTATAGTATGATGGTAAGGCTTTTAGAGCATACTGGTTTTGATTATAAAAAATATGGATTTCCGAGGTAAAGATGAAAATAGCAGTAATTGGTGCAGGAGCAATTGGTAATATTGTCGCCGGATACCTTAAACTCAAAAATGAATCAGTCTATTTAATTGGTCGTCCTTCAACTGTAGATGCAATTAAGAAGAATGGCTTGTGCATATCTGGTGTGCGAGGAGAATATATAGTTAATATGGAAGTCCAGGAACGTTTAACCCAAAAACCGGATCTGGCAATCCTATCGGTTAAAACCCAAGACTTAGACCAAGTGCTTAAGGATAATCTTTCTTACCTTGAGGGAGTTGGTTTACTTGCCACTCAGAATGGAGTGGAGGCGGATAAAATTATCACTCGTTATTTCCCCTCCGGAAATTTTGTCTCCAGCATTGTTATGTTCGGAGCAACTTATCTGGAAGCAGGTAAGGTGGTCCATAACTTTGAAGGGGACTGGATTATTGGAAGATTAAACAAAAGAGAAAATGATGTCTAC
>Ga0315298_1002391_pt1 | contig 31905 bp, 34 predicted proteins | sample WHS_1_MG_FD_203077 | JGI IMG/M metagenome (GOLD analysis project Ga0315298, IMG submission 203077) | Extremophilic microbial mat communities from Washburn Hot Springs, YNP, Wyoming, USA - WHS_1_MG | ecosystem: Environmental > Aquatic > Thermal springs > Hot (42-90C) | place: USA: Wyoming... | reverse complement strand
CACATGGGTGCCGGTATGTGTGTCCAGGTAGAGACGGGTTTCCCGGATCCCCTTGCTGTCGTCCTGAATCACTTCCATGGCCGGACGCTTTTCCGTTTTGTTTTTGTAAACCGCCATGCCGGGGTAAACGGCCATGGAAACATCATATACCTTCAGCACCGAAACAACCCCCTCAATGCGGCTGATCCGCCGTTTCCGCTCCCGCCCGTCCCTTCATGAACCCCGGGTAAAAGCCGTCAGCGGGCGTACCGGCATTCAACCAGCAGTCCGGCAAATCCGCCTGCCTGCCGCCGCATACCGGCCACCAGCGCAGCCCGTCGCGCAGCAGCAGATCCGCCGCTGCCACCGGTCCCCAGGAGCCGGCGACATAATTGGGAAAGAGCACGTCGCTTTGCGCCCAGACTGCGGCTATGGGGTCAATAAAACGCCAGGCCAGGGCCACCTCGTCCCAACCGGTAAACAGGGCGGGGTCTCCCCGCATGGCGTCATAAAGCAGCCGCTCGTAGGCTTCGGGGGAATTGAGGTCCATCCCGCAGTTCTGGCAGAAATCCATGGTGATGGGGATGATCAGATTCCCGGTGCCCGGCTTTTTCACGTTCAGCTGCAGGTGTACGCCCTCCAGCGGATGCACCCTGATCACCAGCATATTGGGCGTCAGCACGCCGTAATCCTTGAAATAATTGATCTCCGGAAGGGAGCGGAACTGGATGAAAATCTCCGTTCCCTTGACGGCCAGCCTTTTCCCCGTGCGCAGGTAGAAGGGAACTCCGGCCCAGCGGAAATTATCGATGAAAACTTTTGCGGCCACAAAGGTTTCGGTATCGGATGCCGGATCGACCCCGGCTTCCTCCCGGTAGCCAATCACTTTCTGCCCGTCGATGCGGCCGGCACCGTACTGCCCGCGGACCACATCTTTTAAAACCTGTTTTTCCGTCAGCGGCCGGAGCGAACGCAGGACCTTTACTTTTTCGTCCCGCACCGCCGCGCTTTCCAAACCGGCCGGGTGTTCCATGGCGATTAATGTTAAAAGCTGCAGCATATGATTCTGCACCATGTCGCGCAGAGCACCGGCTTTTTCGTAATAGGCGCTCCGCTCGCCCACCCCGACGGTTTCCACCAGGTTGATCTGAATGTTGTCAATATAGTTTCTGTTCCACACCGGCTCGAAGAAAGCGTTGGCCAGCCGCAAAACAGTGATGTTCTGGATCATTTCCTTGCCCAGATAATGATCGATGCGGTAAATGTGTTCTTCGGCAAACAATCTCCGGATCTGCCGGTTCAATGTTTCCGCCGAGGCCAGATCATAACCCAGTGGCTTTTCCAGCATCAGGCGCTGCCAGGACGGAGGTTCGTTATCCGCCAGTCCCGCGACGGCCAGATTGTCGATCACGGGGGCAAAATTTTCCGGCGCCACGGCCAGGTAAAAAATACGGTTGCCCGGCACGTTGTATGTGCCGTCCAGTTCGGCGAGCAGCTTTTTTAATGTGGCATAGCCGGAGCCTTCCCGCAGATTAAAGGGCAGGTAATAAAATCGACGGGCGAAGGCAGGCCACTCCCCTCCCGCTTCCACTTTAAAACGGGAATGTTGTTGTATGGCTTGAAAAATGTCCCGCCGGAAACCTTCCGCCGTTTTTTCCCGCCGGGCCACACCGACCACGGCGAAACGGTCGGGGAGCACCCCGTCCCGGTAGAGGGCGTAAAGCGCCGGGTATAATTTCCGCCGGGCCAGATCGCCGGTCGCGCCGAAGATAACCAGAATGCATGCTCCGTTTTGCCCGGTCATAGCGGTCAAGCCCCCCGCATTAAACCTGTTCCACCCGGTGACCGCCGAACTGGTTGCGCAAAGCGGCCACCACCTTGCCGGCAAAGCTGTCTTCCTGTTCCGAACGGTAACGCATGAATACGGAAGTGGTGATGATGGGCGCCGGTACGCCCAGGGCCAGGGCCGTTTCCGCCGTCCAGAGCCCCTCGCCGGAGGAATGCACCACGCCCTTGATTTTCTCCAGGCGAGCATCCGCGGCAAAAGCCTTTTCGGTAAGCTCCATCAGCCAGCCGCGAATGACCGAACCGTGGTTCCAGACGCGGGCGACTTCCCGCAGATTCAGTTCGAACGGCCCCCGGACCATTATTTCGAACCCTTCCCCGATGGCCTGCAGCATGCCGTATTCAATGCCGTTGTGGATCATTTTGACAAAATGGCCGCTGCCGGGCGGGCCGGTGTGCAGACAGCCGTCGGGAACGCTGATATCTTTGAATAACGGTTCCAGGCGGGCGAAAACTTCATCCGCCGCCCCGACCATCAGGCAGGCCCCGTAACGCGCCCCTTCCGTTCCCCCGCTGGTGCCCACATCGACAAAGTTGATCTCTTTCTTTTGCAACACTTCCGCCCGCCGCAGGGAATCCCGGAAGTGGGAATTGCCCCCGTCGATCACCGTGTCCCCGGCGGATAGCAGGGGAAGCAGCTGATCCAGGTTTTCATCCACCGGCGCGCCGGCCGGCACCATCAACCAGACCACCCGCGGCGGCGCCAGTTTGTCCACCAGTTCCGCCGGGCTGTACGCGCCGACGGCCCCGCGCGCCTCCGCCTCCTTTGTCTTTTCCGGTGAACGGTTGAAGGCAACCACCCGGTGGCCCTTTTCCAGCATGTTCAGCGCCAGATTGAAGCCCATTTTACCCAGCCCGACCAGACCGATTTGCATTTTTTCACCTTCCGCATCCATATATTCAAGCGGCCTGCTTAAAGAAAGTATGCACCTTCCCTTTCCGCCCCATGCACCCCAAAAGGCAACTGCCGCGCAAAAACCGGCAAAAAAAAGAAAGACCTGCCGCGCGCAGATCTCCCTTTCAGCAAACTTTTCCGGACTTTTCACCCACAGTGATCATTTTTTGCACACAACGCCCAGATGAAACAAGCCGGCGGTCTTACCCCGTCAATAAACATCGTCCCGTTGCGGAGCAAACCAGCAGGCGCTGCGCGCGGTTCCCGTGCTTTCTTCATGTCACCAGCAATCCAACAGCGGACAGGAAATCCGGCGGCATTGTTCGGCGCACCAGCCACACCGCCTGTTCGCTTACCGGAAACACCCGCCGTGTTTCGTCTCCAAACCTGCGCCGGTCGCTCCCCCGCTCCGACCACCGACTTCAAGAGCGGCTTTTCCTACATCAAATGAACAGATTGACATTGGCTTCGTCGGCTTCGCCCAGATAGGTGGCCACTCCGGCGAATTCCAGGCCGTCGATGAGTTCTTCTTCCGTAATACCCATCACATCCATGGACATGGTGCAGGCAATCATCCTGATCCCCTGCTCTTTGGCGGTGGCAATCAATTCGGGCAGGGTGGCCACTTTTTTCTGCTTCATCACCATCTTCATCATCGAAGCGCCCATACCGCCGAAATTCATCTTGGACAGACCCAGCTTATCGGCGCCCCGCGGCATCATCCAGCCGAACATGGCCTGCAGGAAACCTTTTTTCACCCTGATTTTTTCGGGCTTTCTTAAAATATTCAGGCCCCAGAAGGTGAAAAACATGGTTACGTCATCGCCCATGGCGGCGGCTCCGTTGGCAATGACGAAAGCGGCCATGGCCCGGTCCAGATCTCCGCTGAAAACGATAATGGTCTTTTTCAACTTTCTCCCCCCTCTAGCAATAGGCGCGGACTAAATAGCTGGAAATATCGTCCAGTTTTATATCCCCGCGGGCAGCTTTTTGCAGGTTGACAAAACAGATCGGACACATGGTCACCCCGTTTTGGGCCACGCTCTTGATTTGCTCCACCCTTTCCCGGGCCTTTTGTTTGGCCTTTTTGGGAAACAGGGATTCGGCCGGACCGCCGCAGCAGTGAGTGAATTTTCCCGCTCCCGGCGGTTCTTTGATTTTCACTCCGGCATTGGACAGCAGTATGCGCTGCTCGTTGAGCACGTTTTCATAGCGGGCGTAGACACAGGAATCATGAACGGCCACTTCCACCCCCAGGGCGGTTTTCGGTTTGAGACCCCGTTCCACCAGCACTTCCATGTAACTTTTCACCCTGAGATCGTACCCATTGATCAGCGTCGGGTAAACTGAGCGCAGCATATTGGTGGTGTGCGGGTCCACCGTGATCAGGTTTTTCACCCCGTACTTCTTAAAAACCGCGTATACTTTCTGCGCGTGCGCGGTCAGCACATCGTCCATGCCCAGATCGTAAATCAGCGCGCCGGAATACAGCTCATCTTCGTACAAATAGCCGAATTCCACCCCGGCCTGCTTCAACAGCCGGGCTATGTTGGCCAGCATTTGGTTATAGTCGGCCTGCAGGCTCCTGGACGGCCGGCCCATAAAACCGGAAATGTTGATCACCCGGTTCATCAACCGCCCCACTTTGATAAAGTTGACCAGCCAGGTGTCTTCAATCATTTCCTGGGACTTGTTCACCGCTTCGATATAAGGAATGAGTTGATACATCATCCCGGTATAAATTACGGTTTCACCGCCCCGGGGAATACCCATTCCGTCCGCCCACCGGGTGGCGCTTTTACGGGGAATGGGCAGCACGGAATTCCGCAGGCGCAGGTTATCCGCCAGTATGCCGATGGTTTCGCCGGTCGGTAAGGCCATGATTACCTCTCCTTAAAGTTTGTAGACCTTTTTATTAATGTAATATCTCAGGGAGCGCACATTTTCCGCAATATGCACCCCCGCCGGACAGTTCACTTCGCACATCTTGCAGAGCAGGCAGGAGTAGATGGTCTCGATATTCTCCAGCACCCTGTCCTTGATCCCCAGTAAAACATACCGGAACAGCTTGCGGGGAAGGAGTTCTATGCCCATTTCACATACGGCGGTACACACTCCGCAGTTCATGCAGGCGGAGGCGTTGAATTCCCCCGGCCTTTTTACCTCATCGAGAAATTCGGGATTCACCCGGGCCATGATTACCCCCCCTTTAAACCGCCCGGTATTTGTAGTAACCTTCGTCGGTCACTTCCCCGGTTTCGACCACACGACCGTATTTGCGCATTCCCATCAACCAGAACATTACTTCGTGGGCGGGATAATCGATGGCGGCAGCTATTTCCGGCACTGTTTTCGGCCCGTCACGCAGCACCTGCAGAATGCGGCCCTGCATGAGCATTTCTTCCCGGATTACCTCCCGCGGGTCTCTTACCTGATCGTTCACTTCAGACCGCCTCCTTTACAAAGGCGTCGATCATGGACCGGATCTGGGCGTCGGTGTAACCCTTCAAGTCTATGGCATGCTGCGGACAGATCGGCGCACAGCCGCCGCATCCCTTGCATACCGCCCGGTTTACCGCCGCTATTTCTTTGCCCTGGAACTCTTCCCTGACTATGGCCGCATACGGACACGCGCTTTCACATTCCCCGCACCACTGACAGCGTTCCGGATTCACCGCCGCAATCAGCGGCTCCAGTTCCACATAGCCCTTCTTGAGGATGGATGCGCTCTGGGTGACCGCCGCCAGTGCCGAAGCCACGCTCTCGGCGGAATTTTTCGGCCCCTGGCAGGCGCCGCAGATGAACACACCGTCCACCACCGTTTCCACCGGACGCAGTTTGGGGTGAATCTCATTATAGAATCCGTCCCGACCCACGGGCAGCTTCAATACGTCGGTCAAATCGCTGTTCCGGCGCGGCACCATGCCGGTGACCAGCACCACCAGATCGGCCCGGATTTCCACTTCCTCTCCGTAGGTGAGCAAATCCCTGACGGTGACTTTGACCTTCCCGGTGGTGTCTTTTTCCACCACCGGCGGTTCGTTTTCATCAAATTTCAGGTAGCGCACACCCATCTCCCGGGACTGGTTGTAGAGAAGCTCGAATTTACCGTAGGTTCTGATGTCCCGGAAAAGATGGAACTGGTGTAAACCGGGGTCCTTTTCCAGCGCCGTCAGCGAAGCGTGTACGGCGGCATTGCAGCAGTAACGCGAGCAGTAGGTCCTCTCTTCGCCCTCCGGCTGCCGGCTGCCCACACAGTAGATGTAAACCACATCTTTTACTTCCCGGCCGTTGTACACCAGCCGGCCGTTTGCAGCGTCCACCAGGGCCTTGAATTCGGGCAGGGTGATCACTCCGTCCGTACCGTAGCCGTACTCACCATCCCCGGGCTGATAGGCATCAAAGCCGGTGGCCACGATGACGGCGCCCACATTGGCTTTGATCTGCTCGCCGCCGTTCACCCGCATCACCACGTTGAAATCACCGATGCTGCCCGACTTTTCCACCAGCTCCGCGTTGGTGAACAGGGTGATGTTCCGGCGCTTTTTCACTTCACCGACCAACTGCTCAATCAGCCGGGCGCCGTTTTGTTCATGCGGGTACATCCGGCCGAATCCGGCCACCCATCCGCCGGGGACCGGGGATTTTTCGATCAGCCAGACGGACAGGCCCAGATCGGCCAGCCCGACGGCCGCCCGCAGCCCGGCCACGCCCGCGCCCACCACCAGCACGCCGGGAACGGTGTTGACCACAATCGGTTCCAGGGGCTCGGTCAGATTGGTACGGGCGATACCGGCCCTGACCAGCCGGATGGCCTTTTCCGTGGCCCCGGCCGGATCATCCGTATGCGTCCAGGAACACTGCTCCCGTATATTCACCTGGGTATACTGGTAGGGATTCAAACCGGCCCTTTTGGCCACCCCCCGGAAAGTGAACAGGTGCAGCTTCGGCGAGCAGGAGGCCACCACCAGACCGTCCAAACCCTGCTCCTTGATATCCTGGAACATTTCCTGCTGGGTGGCATCGGAACAGGTGAACATGGCCGTTTTGGCCACCACCACGCCCGGTTCCCCGGCCACGGCCTCCCTGACCTTTTCCACATCCACGTAATCGGAGATATTACCACCGCAGTGACAGATATAAACACCTATTTTTCTGTTGCTCATGAGCCGATCCTTATCCTTTCCACGTAGGCCGCGGCCTGAGCGGCGGCCGCACCGGCGTGCAGTATGGAGTCGGGTATATCCTTGGCCCCGGAAGCGGTGCCGGCTACAAAAACACCGTCTATGCTGGTCCTGCCGGGATTGATGTCCTCATCAACTTCTTTGACGTAGTAGTATTCGTCCGCCGCCAGTTCCGCCCCGGAAAACAGGTCGAATACTTCGGTGTTGGGCAGGAGACCGACGGACAACACCACCAGATCGTGTTCCGCCCGGCTGATCTTGCCGCCGTTGTCGATGTCCTCGTAATAAAGGATCAGGTTGCCGTCTTCCTTCTCCTCGATGCGGGCCACCCGGCCCTTGACAAAGTTCGCCCCCATGGCTCTGGCCTGGGTGTAGAATTCCTCGTAACCCTTGCCGAAGGCGCGCACGTCGATGTAATAAACGGTAACATCGGCCAGGGGCAGAGCACCCATGATCAGCTGGTTCTGCTTCACCGAATACATGCAGCAGACCCGCGAACACAGGGGATTATCCACCGATTGATCCCGGGAGCCGGTGCAGAGAATGTAGGCGATACTTTCCGGAACTTTGCCGTCATAGGGTCTTAGCACGGTATTGTACGGCCTGGTGGGCGCCAGCAGACGGTCCATCTGCATGCCGGTAATCACGTTTTTAAACTGCCCGTAACCATACTGTGTTTTCAGGCGGGCGTCGAACAGCTTGAACCCGGTGGAGACAATGACCGCACCCACTTCCACCTCTTCTTCCACCGGCCGCATGGTCATGTCGATGGCGTTGGCCGGGCAGACGGAGATGCACTGGTGGCATTCCGAACATACACCGCAGTCCAGACACCGGCCGGCGCTGTACCGGGCTTCCTCTTCGCTGAGCGGCGGCTCCACCTCGCTAAAATCGTTGACCCCGTGCTTCAAATATTCTTTTCTTTCCACCGGCGCCAGAGTGCGGTAGGTCTGCTGTCTCTCCAGCACCCGCTCCTTATCCACCACCGGCAACCGATCGTCAAAGGCAACTCCGGTTAAACTTTCCCCGTTCAAATAGCGGTCGATGAAAAAGGCCGCCCTTCGCCCCTGGGCCACGGCATTGACGATCATGGAAGGCCCGGTGACCACGTCGCCGCCGGCGAAGACATGGGGCACCGATGTCTGCAGTGTTTCCGGGTTGACGTTGATCGTGCCGTTTTTATTCAGCTTGAGCCGTTCTTTCAGCCCTTCCGTCTGCGGGGCGAGGCCGACGGCGGTAATCACCACATCCACCGGTATGGTGTGTGCGGAACCGGCCACCGGTACGGGCTGCCGCCTGCCGCCGGCATCGGGCGGACCGAGCTCCATTTTGATGCTCTCCACGGCGGTAAGCCTGCCGTTTTTGCCGATAAATTTGCGGGGCGCGCACAGATACTGGAACTCGACGCCTTCTTTTTCCGCCGCTTCAATTTCCCAGTGGTGCGCCGGCATTTCCGCCCGGCTGCGGCGATACTGGACGATGACCTTTTTCGCCCCCAGCCTGACGGCCACCCGGGCGGAATCCATGGCCACGTTGCCGCCGCCCACCACCATCACCGTCTTGCCCTGCAGGGATATTTTTTCGCCCAGGTTGACGGCGCGCAGAAAATCGAGCGACTTGAGCACACCGTCCAGGTTTTCCCCGTCCAGGCGCATCTCACGGGTGGCCTGGGTGCCGGTGGCGATGAATACGGCGTCAAAACCGCGCTCCTTCAATTCGAGCGGATTATCGATGCGAACCCCCGTTTCAATCTCCACCCCCAGGGCGGTGAGGTTTTTAATATCCCGCGCGACCACATCCTTGGGCAGTCTGTACGCCGGAATGGCCAGTCTGAGCATCCCGCCGGGCTCCGGCGCCGCTTCGAAAATCTTGACCTGATAACCGTTCCCGGCCAGGTGCCAGGCGGCGGTCAGGCCGGCCGGACCGGAACCGATCACGGCCACTTTCTTGCCGCGGGCCGCCGGCTTCTGTTTGATTTCTGTTTTGGCGTGTTCCTGATAATACCTGTCGGCGATAAAACGCTTCAGCTTGCGGATCGGGAGCGGCCCCTCCAGGCTTCCCCGGGTGCATTCCCCTTCGCAGGGGGCGTAGCAGGCCCGCCCCAGGCTGCCCACCAGGGGCGTGGTTTCCAGAATCAGGTCAAAGGCTTCTTTATACTTGCCGCTCCTGACCAGCGCCACATAACCGTGTGCTTTAATGCCGGCCGGACAGGTGAAGGAACACGGGGATGACCCCTGCCTTTCAATCACGGCTTTCTTGGGTACGGCCTGGGGAAAGGCGATAAAGGCCGCCCGCCTGGCCACCAGGTCGAAGTTGTACTCATCCGGTACGGCCACATTGCAGTTCATTTCGCACTGCCGGCACCCGGTGCACAGGGACGGGTTGACAAAAGTCGGTTTTTGCCGCACGCGCACTTTGAACCGGCCGTTTTTCTGCTTCGTGATTTGCCGGACTTCCGAGTAAACCATGGCCCTGACGTTGGGATGGTGGGCCGTAGCCGCCATTTTGGGCGTGGAAATGCAGCTGGCGCAGTCCAGAGTGGGGAATACCTTGCTCAGCAGAATCATCTTGCCGCCCACGCTGGGCTCCTTTTCCACCAGCAGCACTTTGTAGCCCATATCACCCAGTTTCAGGGCCGATTCCATGCCCCCGATACCGCTGCCGACCACGAGAATATCGTAATCCATAATTTTTATCCCTTCCTGGCAGACCCGAGATTTTTCAAGGTCTCGGAAAATTCTTTAATCTGGTTGGTGAATGGTTCCGCACATACCGAGCAGATGGCCGACATGCGCAGACGCTGGGGCTCGAACCCCTTCTCCTGCAGCAGTTCCTGCGCCCGGGCGACAATGCGGCTCGACCGTTCCGTACAATCGGAAAGGTAGGCGCATTCCTCTCCGTCGGCGGCGATAAAGACACCGTCAAACCCCTTCTCCAGGGCGTACAGAATCCAGTCGGGCTTGATACCGCTGGTGCAGGGCATGCTGATCACCACCACCGAAGGCGGGTAATGCAGGTGTGAACTGCCCGCCAGGTCGATACCCGGGTCGGAAATGTTATTGGTGGAAAAGACAAGGATTTTGGGCAAATCCTTGTCTTTTGTGCTCACTTTTCCCGCCATCTTATTTCACTCTCTTGATGAACAACTTCCAGAAGCCCGATTCTTCCACGGTGCCCAGAAACTCGTGCCCGGCCTTCTTGGCCCATACCGGAATGTCCTTATTGGTGCCGGCGTCCGAGGACAGCACCTCCATGATTTCCCCCGGCTTGATCTGGGTCACGGCCTTCTTGGCCGCCAGAATGGGACCCGGGCAGGACGTACCCCTGGCGTCCACCACTTTGTCCGACTTGATATTTTTCAGTTCTTCCGGTGTCATGAACATTTCCCTCCTGGTATTTTTGTTTTTTAAAACGCGCTTCCCAACCGGTTGATTGATTGGGGAAGCCCGCAAAAATGGCTACTCTTCCTGAGTAAGACGGCGAATCTGCTCCATCACCGCGTAAATCCTGGGATCGCGCACACTGTAATAGACGTTTCTTTCCTCGCGCCGTTTGACCACATAACCCTTGACCATTAAAATCTGCAGCTGCTGGGATATGTTGGACTGTTTGGCATTCAAATATTCGGCGATTTCCCCCACGCTTTTTTCCCCTTCCCGTAAAGCGCAGAGGATCTTCACCCGCACCGGGTTGGAAAAACCCTGCAGGAAGTCGGCCACCCGCTGACATTCCTCCCAGGTGGGCATGGGCAGGGCTTCCATCCGCTCATCCTTTTCTCTGAAATCATCCATGCACCATCATCCATTAACTTTTTAATGATCATTAAAATTTTAATATATTATTGCACACTTCAATTTAACCTGTCAATAGCTTTTTTATGTATGGCTCGAAAAAAAATGGCGACAGGGAAAACCCCCGCCGCCGGCGCCGCTATCCATGCCGCCGTCCACACAGTCCCCCGACCCCGCCCGGCTAACGTCCGGTGGGTCCTTTGGGAATGCGCCCGGTTCTGATGCACTCGCTGCGCAGCCTGCGCCCGATAATTTTTTCCATCGTGCGCCCGATCTGCAACACCCGATCCACATCCACACCGGTGTCGATGCCCATTTCGTCCATCATTACCACCATATCCTCGGTGGAAACCAGACCGACGATGTTCGGATCCTGATAGTAATATTCACCGGTGCCGGCCACAGGCACGCCGTCCACGAAATTGGCCGGCTGCCCGCCGATACCGCCCATGGTACTCTCAAAATGCGTGATGCCGGCCTGCAGGGCGGCCAGCACGTTGGCCAGCCCCCATCCCCGGGTGACGTGGAAATGGGCGATGTGCAGTTCCGGGTTGGGGAAAGCGTCCAGGATCATGGAGAAATACTCGTAAACTTTGTTCGGCGGTGCGGAACCGTCGTGATCGGCGTGCTCGATATCGTCGGCGCCCAGCTCCAGGAACCGCCTGGTCACTTCCACCGCCGCCTTCAATTCGGTGGGTCCCTCGATGGGACAGCCCCAGATGGTGCTCACCGTGCCGTTGAACTTTATGCCCGCATCGTGGGCCTTTTTGATGCAGCGCTCCACTTCCGCCCAGTATTCTTTGTGGTCGAGCCCGGAATTGCGCACCATATGCGAGGGAGAGGTGGACACCATCATCAGGATGCGGTCCGGGCCGTAGCCTTCCCTGCGGGCCTGGATGGCCCGGTCCACCGCCCGCTCCCGGATGGTTACGGCGGTCAGCTCCACATCGGCCAGGCGCTCTTTAACCCGCTTGCTGGCGCGGATGAGTTTGAACAGTTCGTCGGCGTCGGCGAACTGGGGCATCCCCCGCGGGTTGCCGAAATTGGTCACTTCCAAACGCTTGAAACCGGCCAGAATCAATTCTTCGAGCACCCACAGTTTGGCCCGGGTGGGGATGAATCTCTCCTCGTGCTGAAAACCGTCCCGCACAGTGATCTCACCCAGAACCACTTTTTTCGGATAATCGAACATGCTATTGCCCCCTTAATCAGGCCGCTCCGGCTTTCCACCGCGGGCGCCTCCGCAACCGCCCGGCACACCGGCTTTTACCTCCTGAAGCGGCAATGATGATCTGTATTTTCTTTTCCGGCCGCCCCGCCCGGGCGTCCTGCGCCGGGACACCCGTCGAAAAATGCGGATGTCCTTTTCGGCCTCCCCGCTCCGCCGGGCCGGCGAATTGCTTCAACGCCCCCGGTAAACCGGTTTGCGTTTTTCGTTGAAGGCCTTCAACCCCTCGTCCCGGTCCTCCGTGGCCAGGCAGACGTTGTAGCACTCGGCCTCCAGGGCCAGGGCGGTGTGCAGGTCAAGCTCCACCCCCAGGTTGATCGCCCGTTTGGCCTGCTGCAGGGCGATCGGACCGTTGGCGGCGATCTCCTGCATTATGGCCATGGTTTTTTCCATCAATTGTGCCGCCGGCACCACATGGTTGACCAGGCCCAGCTCGAGCGCCTCGGCGGCGCTGATCCGCCGGCCGGTAAAGATCAATTCTTTGGCCCGGCTGCGGCCGATCACCCGGGGCAGCAGCTGGGTCCCGCCGCCGCCCGGGATGATGGCCAGCCCCACTTCCGGCAGGCCGAAGACGGCGTTCTCCGAGGCGATGATGAAATCGCAGCCCAGAGCGAATTCCGTCCCCCCGCCCAGGGCGTAACCGTTCACCGCCGCCACCAGCGGTTTGGGGAACATGGCCACCGCCGTAAAGGCCCGCACGAAGAGAGCCCGCTGTTTCTTCATTTCCTCGCGGCTCATGTTCTTTCTTTCCTTCAAATCGGCGCCCACGCAAAAGGCTCTGTCGCCTTCGGCGGTAAGCACGGCGGCGAACACCGCATCATCGAGGGCCAGTTCCTCCAGCACCGACAGCAGATCACGGGCCATCTGCGTGCTCAGGGCATTCATCGCCGCGGGCCGGTTGAAGGAAATGACCGCCACCGGACCGCGCTGCAGCTTGATTGTTTCGTAATCCACCGCTGTCACCCCTTTTAAACCGGGTATACCGGATGCTTGCGCTCGGAAAACTTCTGCCGCTTGGACTCGTACAGATTAAACCGGGTGATCAGTTCCTGGCGCAGGTCGCGCCCGCTGACGATGTGATCCACCACCAGTTCCGAGGCCAGGCGGTAGATGTCCACATCCTGCAGGTACTCCACCTGCTTCTGGCGGATGAAGTCCGGCCTTTCCTCCGGCGGCAGGGCGTTGATCTTGTTTTCGTAAACGGCCTTCACCGCCGCCTGCGGGCCCATCACCGCCACCTGGGCGCCGGGCAGGGCCATGCAGCAATCCGGCTCGAAGGCCGGCCCGCACATGGCGTAAAGCCCGGCCCCGTAGGCCTTGCGCACCACCACCGAGATCTTGGGCACGGTGGCTTCGGAGACGGCCGAAATCATTTTGGCCCCGTGGCGGATGATCCCCTGTCTTTCCACCACCCCGCCCACCATAAAGCCGGGCACGTCCATCAGAAACAGCAGGGGAATGTTGAAGGCATCGCACAGGTTCATGAAGCGCGCGCCCTTGTCGGCGGAATCCACGAACAGCACGCCGCCCTTTTCCTTCGGCTGGTTGGCCAGGATGCCCACCACCCGACCGCCGATGCGGCACAGCCCGGTGATCAATTCCGGGGCGAACAACTTTTTGATTTCAAACCAGCTGCCCTCGTCAATCACCCGGTCAATTACTTCATACATATCAAAAGGCTCGCTTTCTTTAACCGGCACGATATCTTCAATCGGCCGGCCGGCCACGGGCGGCCTGGCCATGGCCATGGGCGGGCGGCCCAGATAGTTCTGGGGCATGTAGGTCAGGTAGCGGCGGCAGGCCTCAATGGCTTCGGCTTCACTGGAAGCGAGCAGATCCCCGCAGCCGCTCTGGCTGCAGTGCATGCGCGCCCCGCCCAGTTCTTCCAGCGTGGTTTTTTCTCCGATCACCATTTCCACCATGCGCGGCGAACCCAGGTACATGCTGGCGTTGCCGTCCACCATGAAGACCACGTCGCAAAAAGCCGGGATGTAGGCGCCGCCGGCGGCCGAAGGACCGAAGAGCAGGCAGATCTGGGGGATCATCCCGGACATCTTCACTTCGTTATAGAAAATGGCCCCCGCTCCCCGGCGCCCGGGAAACATCTCCACCTGGTCGGTGATGCGCGCTCCGGCGGAATCCACCAGGTAGAGCATGGGCACCTTCAGATCCATGGCCGTTTCCTGAATGCGCAGGATCTTTTCCACCGTGCGCCAGCCCCAGGAACCGGCTTTAACCGTGGAATCGTTGGCCATCACGCAAACGGTGCGGCCGTGAATTTTGCCCACCACCGTGACCACGCCGTCGGCGGGCAGGTCCCCGGCCAGATTGTTGGCCCAGAATCCGTCTTCGCAGCAGGGCGAATCGGAATCCAGCAGCAGCCTGAGCCGGTCGCGGACAAACATTTTGCCCCGGGCGGCGTTGCTCTGGTGGTACTTCGGCGCCCCCCCTTTTTTGATCTTTTCTGCCTTTTCCAATAATTCAGACTCCAGCTGTCTTAAATCAACCTCGTCCATTGTCTCAGCCCCTTTGTTTCAGCTTTTCCGATAGCCGGTCATCTCCCGGCGACGCATCAAATCGAGTACCCCGGCCCACTTCCACCTCTGCCCGGAAGCACGGGCGCGGATACCGGTGATTCTCTCTCCCACCCGCAGCAGACCGCCGGCCAGCAGGGCGCCGACAACGGCGGCCACCACCTGCGGCCGCACACCGTCATATCCCGGGAAAAGAAAGTCCCCTTCCTCCTCCCGTTCCGGACAATCCGGCGCCGTTGCAAACGTTTCCTCACCGTCAGGAACGGTAAACATCTCCATCCCCCCGTAGACTTTTTGGGATGCAATTTCAATCCGCAAAACCGATTTTTATTGCCCAAAGGTAAAATATGCCCGGCGAAATGTTAAAATACTACTCCCAATGGTCACAAGGGGAGCTTGCCGCCATTCGGACACGCCCCGGAGCGTCACTTTTCTTTACACCGGGCCGGGACGGGGACGGCCGCCGGAATATGGCCAGTACAAAGAGTTTCCCGCCGCACCGGCGGAGATCATGTCCGTGTCTTTGTTAGTTTACACTAATTTCAACAAATCACACCGTTCAAAGCGGGAAACAGGTCGGATACAGCGACCGGCACCGGACGGACCGCCGCGCAACCGCCCCGCCAATTAAAAACTGGAATGATCCTTCGCCGGACCATTCCAGAAGTTCTGGCCGCCCCTTCAAATCTTACAGGAACCGTCTTCACCCGCTGCGGCCACCTCGTGCACGGAAGAACAGCGTTTGCGTTTTTCCACAAAGCCGATCTTATCCTTCACTTTTTGCACCCGTGTGGCCAGATCGCCGGTAATTACGGTATAGGGAACATTCATGATGTCCAGGAAGTTCTTGATCTTTGCATCCACCACCACGGCAAAATCACTGTCCTGGTACCTGATGCCGTCCTTTTCCAGATCGAACTCCCGCGGAATATAAAAAACGTCGTAGCCGGGCAGGTCGCGCATGGCCCATTCATACAATTTCATCAGCGCGTAAACTTCCCGCGGATTTTTGAAATCACAGCTGAGCAGGCCGTAAACATAATTCAAAATGGTTGCGTTGTCGCAGAAAATAATGTCGCAGTAGCCCAGCTCCTCCTCCCGGCGCTTCTGCCCTTCGTAAAGAAGAAACTGCTCAAAAATGCTGGTCGGCACTCCGTACCAGGCGATGTAGGAACGGGCGAATTCCAGGCAGACATCGCTGATGTAGCCGGCCATGCTGAAATCGACATCAAGCTGTTTACATAATGTAGTCTTCCCCGTTCCCGGACCGCCCAGAATGGCAATCTTTCTGGTCTGTTTGTGCTCCACCATACTTCGTTTCATTCCCCTTTATCCAACCGGTTGTTCAATATTATAGCATAATTCACCATCCCGCTTCGAGCACTAAAGAAATTTTTTCGTGCTTTTTTCCCCGTTGTAGGAGAACAGCACTTTTTTATTGTCCACCACCGTTTCCAGGTGAACCGGACGACCCCACAGGCGGTAAACATAGGGAAGCGTCTTCTCCAGATAAAACACATCCAGTTCGATGCCTTCAAAGCAATGCCTCAGGTATAAATCCCCCCGCTTATTGAAATCCCCGTCCTCCACCACAATATAGGGGAAGCCCCCGTTGGTCAAACCGGCCACTATGCCGTCCCGCACTTTTTCCCAATCCTTGTCGGTTATTTTCCAATCGTAGCCCACTTTTTTGTAAAGATAGAGATCCATTTCTTCAATCAATTCTCTGGTCAGATAATTGCGCAGGAAGGAAACATCGTTTTCCGTTTCCCGCACTTCGAAGATTTTCTGTCTGCCCTCGCCGCCCGGGCGGCCGTATTTTTTTCTTTCCTCTTCCGTGGGCTCATTCCAGCGTTTTTCAATGTCTTCAAAGATTTTCAGCCCCAGATAATAGGGGTTCAGACGCATGCGGGAGGTCTGGATCACCCCGGCGTGCATTTTGGCGAATTCAACGGCCTCATCCTCGGTCATCTCCATTTCCCGCATGATGCGCAGGTGCCAGTAGGTGGCCCAGCCCTCATTCATGATTTTGGTTTCGATCTGCGGCCAGAAATAAAGCATTTCCTGCCTGATCACAGAAATTACATCCCGTTGCCAGTCTTCCAGGTCACGCGCGTTTTCCATGATAAACAGCAGCAAATCTTTTTCCGGCTGCTCGGGGAACTTTTTCGTTTTCTCCGCACAGTGTCCGGAACAGCCGGTTCGATCCAGTTCCCAGAGATCGTCGTAGGGGGTTTCCGTGTGACGGTGCCGGCCGCACCCTTCCCGGCCGCAGTGACATTTTTTCTCGTCCTCTTCTTTCGCCCGGCGCCTGATCCGCCGGTAGGGATCGACATGCTCCTGAATGGAAATCACGGCATCCAGAAACGCTTCCACCTTTTCCCTGCCGAACTTGAACTCATAATTCCGAAAACGCTCCGCCGCGCTGGCCATCGATTCCACCATCCAGCGGGCGGTGTGTTGAAAATAGGCGTTGTTCTTGAAAAAATCGCAGTGGGCCAGCACATGGGCGATGACCATTTTGTTTTGAATCAATGAATTGCCTTCCAACAAAAAGGCATAACAGGGATCGGAATTGATCACCATCTCGTAAATACGGCTCAGATTGTAATCATACTGGGTCTTCATTTTGTGGTAGGCCTTGCCGAAAGTCCAGTGAGAAAAACGGGTGGGCATGCCGTAGGCGCCGAAAGTGTAAATGATGTCCGCCGGACAGATCTCAAAATACATATCGTAAAAGTCCAGACCAAATTCCCTGGCCCTGGCGGTAATCTCTTCCACTGCAGCGCGCAAAAGAGCCAGCTCATCCCTGACCAATGCAATCACCCCCGGTTTTGTTCCACATACGGATCTTTTGTCGACGGGCCGTTTTCCGGCCGCGGGAAATACCTCGTTTTATAGCTTATGTCAGAACGCGGGGTGAGTTTCTTGACGGCGGAAATAAAAACCGGAGGCAAACATCATTTCTTATAGCGGCCGAGAAACCGCCCGCAGGCGCGATCATCCGGATGGCCGCAGGCAAGCACTTCCGCCAGACCATCCCGGCCGACCAGCTTTAAAATATCCACGGCGTGTATCTGCACGGGCACCCGCCGGCGCAGTGCGGCGTAACAGGGAATTACGGCCAGGCAGCCCGGACGGGTTTCCTCGCGCCCCCGCACCGACACCAGAAAACGGCACTCCCGGCAGGTGCGCGCGGCCACATCGCGCATTTCGGGCAGAATCAGGCGGTGACTTTCCCACAAATTATTTTCCTTCATACCGCACACCCGCCCCGGTGAGTGAGACAGCCCGGAAGATGGCTCTTTCTCCGTACCTGTCTTTTATCCGGTCGCAACTCCATTCAAGCCGTTGCATCCTTTCCCGTTCTCCAAACAGGGTAAGCTGTTCCTGTTTGAGGGGAATCAAATTGTCCAGGGCCAGCCCGACCAGGCGCACCGGCCAGCCGGCGGGCCAGTGCCCGTCCAGCAGCTCGACGGCGGCACGGTAAATTTCGGCGGACAGATCGGTATATGCGGGCAATGTCCGCCGGCGGGACAACCAGGCAAAATCGGCATCCTTCAAAGATAAAACCACCGTTTTCCCCACATAACCGCCGGCCCGCACCCGCCGGGCCACCCGGTCGGCCAGTTCCCGAATAACCACCCTGATCTCCCCGCCCCGGCAATCGCGGGGCAGGGTAATCTGCCGCCCCATACTTTTCATCGTTTCCAGGCTGTGCGGATCAACCGGGCTGTAATCGATCCCATGGGCGCAGAGCCAGAGCACCTCGCCGTTCGCCCCAAAACGGCGCTTGAGTATCTCCCGGGGAAAGGCGGCCAGATCGCCGATGGTATGTATGTTCAACTTGCGCAGGTGCTCCTCATAACGCCGCCCCACCCCGAAAAGTTCACGCACCGGCAGAGGCCAGAGCCGAACCGGAACGTCTTTTTCCTCCAGCACGGTGAGGCCGTCGGGCTTCTGCAGTCCCGCCGCCATTTTGGCCAGCAGCTTGTTCGGTCCGATGCCCACACTGCAGGTGACACCCACTTCGTTGCGGATACGCTCTTTCAATCTGCGGGCGATCTCCACCGGCGGGCCCAAAATGCGCCGGCAACCGGTCACATCCAGAAAGGCTTCATCAATGGAAAACGGTTCCACCAGGGGAGTAAAGTCCCGCATAATCCGCAGGATGCGGCTGGAAAAGTGCACGTAAAGGTGATAGGCGGGTTTGATCAGCACCCCTTCCGGACAGACGCTTACGGCCTCGCCCACGGTCATCCCGGTTTTTACCCCTCTGGTTTTGGCCTCATAACTGGCGGCCAGCACAACCCCGCGCCGTTCGGCCGGGTCCCCGGCCACAACCACCGGCCTGCCCCGCAAAGCGGGATCAAGGGCCTGATGCACACTGGCAAAAAACGCGTTCATGTCGGCCAGCAAAATATTCCGCAATTACAAATCCCCCCTTGCAAACACCTCTTCTCAAAACATGTTTTTCCGAAACAAGTGTTCAAATAAATTTTATACAAAACCTGTGTTTGTGGCAAGGGGTAATTTTTTCCGATTATGTCGACGGCAAAGATGAAGCCGGGGATGACCGATCCTCCCCGGCTTCGCCAGCCTTCCTACCACTGGCGGGGTTCCCCGCCCGGCGCCACACCCGGCGGCATATGAGGAGCCATCCGCCCCATGTGGCTTTCCGGTCCCCGGATGCCGGTGGCTTCCGCGCCCATGGGCGTACCGGTAAACACCGGATCCAGCGGATACCAGCCGCGGGAATGCATCAAATCGAAAATCTGTTTCTGCGTATTCAATTCCTCATTGTTGATCTGGATCAGGGTATTGCGAATGCGATCGTTGGCTGCTTCCAGAACGGCTGTATGATAGCCGGTGGAAATTGTCTTGGTACCGATCAGCATATCGGTGAGTATGTCGCGATCACTGAACTGCACTGACTTGCACCTCCTCGTCTGCTTAGTGCCGGGCCATGCCGGAAAGACCGGCGTCCTGCAAAAGGTTGTTCAAAGCGCTGATGTGCCGCTGCCCTTTGTCTACACACTGCTGCAACAGTCCCTGAACGGCCGGGTCCCGGGTTTGACTGAGGTAAAACTGCGACTTGCGCGTGCACAACTCTTCCGCCTTCAGCTGCTCCATAATGTGCAGTTTTTCCATTTCCGTCATCCGCCACTGCATTTCTGGAATCACCTCCTTTTCAGGATTAGTATTTTCCGCCGACGACATTTTATTCCCGTTTTTCCTGACAGCGGGCAGGAAATGACAGATCAGGTCACGAATGAAGTATAGGTTTATATGTTTTTTTACGGAGATTAAAAATGCCGGGGAAATCCAAAGACAACAACAGAAAACAGGTGCAATACCGGGCCCCCTGCCACGATCCGAGGGAACTGGACCGGGTGCTCAAACAAACGCTGTCCGCCATTGAAGAAGGCAAACGTCAGATTTTCGACATCGCCGAAAACACCAGGGCCGAGTACGAACGTTTGCAGAGAGAACTGGCCGAAGTACATAACGAAGTCAAAACTGTCATTGAACTGGTGGAGAAACAGACCCGGGAGGTACAGCAGGCCCGCATCCGGCTGGCCGAGGTGAGCCGGGATTTCAAAAACTACAGCGAGCCGGACATTAAAAACGCCTACGAGGAAGCACAGAGGAAGCAGCTGAAACTTGTGGAACTGCGCAACCGGGAAAAAATGCTGCGCTACCGGCGCGATCATCTGGAGCTGAACCTGCGCCGTCTGGACGATATACAAAAAAAGGCCGAAGGGATGCTTGCCCAGCTCAGCACGGTGCTGCATTATCTGGACGGCGATCTGCAGGACCTGGGCACCCGGATAGGTGAACTGGAGCAGATTCACCGGCTGGGACTGAGTATTCTGCAGGCACAGGAAGAGGAAAGGCGGCGGGTGGCCCGGGAAATTCACGACGGCCCGGCCCAGTTGCTGGCCAACATAGTCATACGCACGGAATACCTGCAAACATTGATGGATGCAAAACCGGACCGGGTGCGGGAGGAACTGCAGGCGTTGCGCTGCCTGGTCCGCCAGAGCCTGACGGACGTGCGGCAAATTATCTTTGATCTGCGCCCCATGGTGCTGGACGATCTGGGGCTGGTGCCGGCTGTCAGGCGCTACAGCGAGGAATTTCAGCGGCGGCACAACCTGCAGGTGGAATTACTGGTGCTGGGTGAACAGCGGCGGCTGGCCGCGGCGGCGGAAATAGCCCTGTTCCGCATTTTTCAAGAAAGTCTGAACAACATCCAAAAACACGCGGCTGCGCGCCGGGTGCTGGTCAAAATAGAATACCTGCCCCAAAAAATCAATCTGGTAATCAAAGACGACGGGTGCGGCTTTGAACTGGAAAAGGTTGTCGACCATCCGCAGGAGCACGGCTTCGGCTTGATCGGTATGCGGGAAAGAGTAAAAATTCTGCACGGGGAATTAACTATCGGCAGCACCCCCGGAAAAGGCACGGTTATCAACGTATCTATACCTACAGAGAAACTATAATTTTAAGGAGAAGATTTGCATGGACACCATCAAGGTGCTTATTGCCGATGATCACGCCCTGATCCGTGAAGGATTGCGCAAAGTACTGTCACTGGAACCACAAATCGAAGTGGTCGGGGAGGCCGTCGACGGCCCGCAGACGGTGGAGATGGCCACTAACCTGGAAGTGGATATTATTTTGCTGGACATCAATCTGCCCGTGTTGAACGGAATTGCCGTCTGCAAGTCGGTGAAAGGGATAAAACCGGGGGTGGGCATTATCGCCCTGACCATTCACGACCAGGAGGACTATCTCTTCGAAATGATCAGGAACGGCGCTTCGGCCTACCTGCTCAAAGACATCAGCCCGGAGCAATTGATTCACACCATCCTGGGAGTCGCCCGGGGCGAATCGTTTATTTCCCCCCGTTTAATGGCCAGGGTTTTCGAGGAATTCAGCCGTCTGTCCGCCCCGGAGGGCACGGGCGGCGGCAGGGACAGCCGGTCGCTCACCGCCCGCGAGTTACAGGTATTGCGTCTGGTGGCCCGGGGCGAGAGCAACCGCGGTATCGCCGAAAAGCTTTTTATCAGCGAAAAGACGGTTAAAAACCACATGTACAGTATTTTTCGCAAGCTTGATGTCACCGATCGCACGCAGGCCGCCCTGTACGCCATTAAAAACAAAATCGTTCACGTTTGATTCCCGGACGCAATTGCCGCCGTATTTTTCGGCGCCCGGCGCCGCAAACCACAACCGCATTCCCGGGAAACACCACCGGGTGGATAAAGCTTCCGCCAGGCCGGACCGCCGGGACGGGTGCGACATCGGACGTTTAACGCCCTCCTGCTATACGTTAAATCTGAAGTTGATTATGTCCCCGTCTTTCACGATATAGTCCCTTCCCTCCAGCCGGGCCAGGCCTTTTTCTTTCACCGCGGACATGGACCCGAGCGCATAAAGATCGTCAAAAGCGACCACCTCCGCCCGGATGAAACCGCGTTCAATATCGGAATGGATTTTTCCGGCTGCCTTCCTGGCCGTGGTACCCCGCCGAATGGTCCAGGCCCGGACCTCGTCTTCACCGGCGGTGAGAAAGGAGATCAACCCCAGCTGTTCATAGGCCGCTCCCACCAGCCGGTCCACACCGAGCTCGCGCACCCCCAGATCGGCCAGAAAGATCTCCCGGTCTTCCGGCGGCAGCTGGCTGATTTCCATTTCCAGCAAACCGCAGATCTCGATCAGCCGGAGGTTTTTGGCCGCGGCCAGGGCGGCGAGTTCTTCCTTTTGCGGGTAATCGTGCGTTTTAAATTGCTCTTCGTCCATATTGATGACCAGGATTACCGGCTTTTCGGTGAAAAAGTTATAATTGCGCAGGGACAGGCGTTCTTCTTCAGAAAGTCCGGCCCGGTGCAGCGGAATCTCATTTTCCAGGGCCTGCAGACATTTCTGCAGCAGTTCCATTTCCACGGCGGCTTCCTTTTTTATTTTTTTGCCGCTTTTAATCCGCTCAATGCGTTTTTCCAGCAATTCCATATCGGCAAAAAGCAGTTCCATGCTGATCGTTTCGATATCCCGCAGGGGGTTTATCTCACCGTCCACATGGGGGACGTGCTCATTTTTAAACGCCCGCACCACGTGCACGAGCAGGTCCGCCTCCCGGATACCGTCGAGGAACTGGTTGCCCACCCCCTGCCCCTGGCTGGCGCCCCGCACCAGGCCGGGCACGTCGCTGCACTGCACCTGGGCGTAGGTGGTACGCCGGGGTTTGAACATGGCACTCAAATAATCAACTCTGGGGTCCCGCACCCGGGCCATACCCACGTTTGTATCGGCCCGCCCGCTGAGAAAACTGGACGTTTCCGCGCCGGATTCAGTCACCAGGTTGAAAATGGTCGTTTTACCGGTCACGGGCAGCCCGACTATACCGAAACTGAGCATCAAAAGTCACTCCCGTTTATTGCTCCCGTGAGAGCAAATCATAAAGATCGGTCCGCCGATGGCGGAGCAGGGGCAGTTCCCGCCTGATTCCGTCAATCAGCTCGAGGTTTATCTCGGCAAAGACTATCTGTTCGGTTTCGCCGGCCAGACCCACCGTCCTTCCCCAGGGGTCCACCACCAGTGAATGTCCGTAGGACACATAAGCGGCCAGGGGATCGCGCGCCGGCGAGGCGCCGACCAGATAAACCTGATTATCGATCGCCCGCACCCGAAAAATTATCTCCCAGTGCGCCGGACCGGTGGTCATGTTGAAAGCGGCCGGAACAACAATCACCCGTGCGCCCTTTAAGGCCATCAGCCGGATTAATTCCGGAAAACGGATGTCATAGCAGATGGCCACACCGATCGGACACATTCCGGTGGGCACAACCGTGATCCGGTTGCCCGCCCCCAGCGTGGCGGATTCCTTCACCACCAGGCCGCTGGCCAGTTCCACATCAAACAGGTGCACCTTGCGGTGCCGCCCGAGCAAACTCCCGTCCGGACCGAAAATGAAACTGGTGTTGTAAACCCTGTCCCCATCCCGTTCCGGGATGGAGCCGCCGACCAGGTAGATCCCTCCCCGCCGGGCCGCCTCAGCCAGCATTTGCACGCTTTCTCCGTCCGGATAAGTTTCCGCATACCGGGGAAATAAATGGGAAACATACGGGCAATTGAACATTTCCGGCAGGACCACCAGGGCCGCCCCCGCCGCGGCCGCCCGGTCGATCATCTCCCGCGCCCGGCTCAGGTTTTTTTGTTTGTCTTCGTCGACCCGGAGTTGACAAACGGCCACTTGAAAAGACATAAAATCCCCTGCCCAAAAAATTTATTAATGAAAAAACCCCTGCCGCCGCAGAGGCTTTTTCGACTTAAACCTGCATGACTTCTTTTACTTCCGGAATAGCCTGCTTGAGCGACCGCTCAATCCCCATTTTCAGGGTATATGTAGACATGGCTCACCCACCGCAGGCGCCTTTGAGGCGCACCTTGACCACTCCGCTTTTTTCATCTACATCAACCAGTTCCACATCGCCGCCGTCCGCACGCAGGGCCGGACGCACACGGTCAAGCACCGCTTCCACCTTTTCGCGCAAAACTCCACCCCCCTTTCAATGCTACCGTATATTATGAGTCAATTAAACCGGCGCTATAAGCACGGCCAATATAAACTCCTAATTTATTTTAACCATACCCGGATGTCCTGGCAAGAAAAAAGTTTATTTCAGGGTAATATTTACCGTGGCCCGGCTCACGGCTTCGTCGAATCCCTGCAGCCTGTCCTTCAACTCCTTGATTTCATCCGGTAATTTTTCAGACCCGGCGGTCTGCATGCCGCTTTTCCCGGCCGCCTGTTTTTGCAGTGCCGATAAACGGTCGGCTGTTGCGGAATATTCCTTTGTTATGTCGTCCTCCTCGACATTTTCCCCGAGCACCCGGCCCAGCGTTCCCAGATCGCTCAAAAACGGCTGCAGTGAACCGGCCGGGAGCTCCACGGAAATCATTTTCCCGGAAGAAGCGGAGCCGGTGTTTCCATGGTAACGTTCAACCAGCATAGCGATGTTCTTTACGGCCTGTTCCGGATCGCCCGTCTGCAGCGTCACTTCCGCCCGACGGATTGTTTTTGCCGCTCCGGCGGCATCACCCGCAGCGGCACTGGACAGGGTCCCCGCAACCCCGTCCGGCGGCACGGCGATCCCGTATACGGCCCGGCTTTCCGCCCCGCCCGCGGTTGTTCCCGAACCGTCCGCCCCGGCGGTGGGAAAAGCGCTGTCCCCGCCCTTTCCCCTGCTGCCCGTCCCGTTATCGGCAAACGGACGAATTGGAGCCATCAGGGGCGCCGCTTGTTTTTCCGGCGTGCCGTCCGACGGGCGGTATGCGCTTTCGGCGTTTTGTTCCCCCGCCCCCCTGCCGGAAACCGTCACGCCGTTTCGCCCGTTTTGCGGTTCCCGCGCGGAAACGGCGTTTGTCCCGGGTGTTTTCCCCGGCCCGCCGGATGCGCCGTCCGGCGACGCCCCGCGCGTTGCTTCCGCGGATTCCGACGGCAGCGATCCGGCCGACCACCTACCGGCCACCTGCACATGTTTTTTACCGCCGGCCGTTCCGGACAGTCCGACCCGGGAATTATCCGCCAGATAAAAACAGATCGACCCGAGCACCAGGATGAACACCGCTGCTGCCGGTATGAGCTTCAGCCGGGAGACAATGTTCCGGCTCCGGACTTCCTGCCCCGCGGGTGCCGTTTCCAAAGGGGCGGGCAGCGAGGCCAGCTTTTGCGTCAACTGTTTCCGCCAGTCCGGCGGCGGCGCCAGTTCCGGCAGCGCCCGGACCAGTTCCACCGTTTCCCGCAGTTCCTCCCAGCGGGCACGGCAGGCGGCACAGGAACGCAGATGTTCATCAATCTGTTTTCCGGGGGAAGGTGGCAGTTCTCCGTCCAGGTAAGCGGACAACAGCTCCTGGATCTGTTGACAGCGCATGATTATCCCCCCCTGCCCGATAGACGTATGAACAACTCCCCGAGTTCCCGCCGGCCGGCAAGCTTCTCCCGCAGGGCCCGCCGCCCGCGGTTGAGGCGGGATTTTACCGTACCCGGAGATATGTCCAGCGCCGCGGCTATTTCATGGTAAGAAAGCCCGTAAAACTCCCGCATTACCAGCACCAGGCGATATTCATCGGGCAGATCGTTCAAACAGCTCTGCACCGTCCGCTGCAGTTCCCCTTCCATAACCGCCTCTTCCGGCGAACGAAACACCCCGACCGCACATTCACCCCCGGCGGGCCGGGAAACAATTTCGTCCAGGGAAACGTTTTTACGCCTGCTGCGCCGGCGCAGCTCATCCCGGCATACGTTGGCGCAAATGCGATAAAGCCAGGCGGCAAAGCTGCCTTCGCCCCGAAATGAAGCCAGCGACTGGTAAACCCGGATAAAGGTTTCCTGGGCCAGATCACCCGCATCGGCATAATTGCCCATAAAACGGTAGGCGAAGGTGAAAACCTTTTTTTCGTACCGCACGATCAGTTCTTCAAAGGACTTGAGATCGCCGGCCTTGCTGCGGGCTACCAGTTCCAGATCATCCAGGGCCAAAAGAATCCACTCCCGTGGCGGCGGTTTCGCTGCTCTGTTCATGTTCGACAAAACCGAAAACCAATCCTGCATCAACCCGTTTCATGTCACCGTATTTTCTTCAAAGGCCCGCTTCACCCGGCGGTCCCCGTCAGGTTTACCCGGGCACCGGCAGGAGAGCAAAACCCCGACCCGACGGACACGGACCCGGCGGACGCCCGGGGGTAAAAAAAAGAAAAGCCGGGTATTAAACAGCCGGGCATACGGCCAGGGTTGCCGGGCGAAGGCTCGAAAAACTTTGCATAATATTTGATGTGTCAGTACTGCACCGGGCGGTGGGTCTATTGACAAAGAACCATCACCTGTGGTAAGATTTCTTGTGTTGCAGGCTCATGCCGAAGTGGCGGAACTGGCAGACGCAGCGGACTCAAAATCCGCCGGGCTAACCACCCGTGTGGGTTCGACTCCCACCTTCGGCACCAGATGTGATAAGCTTTTTAGAAAGGGGTTCGCCGGAGTCCGGCGAACCCCTTTTATTGCATTTGTGCCACCCGGCAATTGAGAATGCATTAAAGGCTTTGGCAGTTAACCGTGAGTATTTAAAGCGCACGGAGGAAGTGCTTAAATGCCTCAAACAACAAATCGGGTGAATGAAATTGTCAGTCAATACCTGTCCACATTATCCCGAAAAGGGATTCCCATTCAAACAGCCTGCTTGTTTGGCTCTCAAGCCAGAGGCACGGCCGGGCCGTACAGTGATATCGACCTGATCATCTTCTCCACCGCTTTCAGGGACATGCCCCTGTGGCGGCGCCGGGAAATCCCTGGCGACGCTCTGGCCGAAGTTATGGAACCCATAGAGGTACGCGGTTATGCACCGGAAGAAATTAATCGGGCTCAAAAGCTAAAAGCCGGTTTTCTTTACGAAATTCTATCCGGACCGGAAACTGTTGAATACAGCCTTTAAAAGGCCCGGTTGGGCCGACAGATCTTACAAACAAATGGATTGTTTCGCTGTTCCTTTTGTAGGCATTCTACCACGGAGTGGTCACGATACCGATAACCGCTGCGGTCACCACCCGATTATGTTCTAGACGGAGAAGGTCCGCCGGATGGCCGGCAACTACCACGCCATAATATTTGACGCCGTTGGTTTTCAGATAGGCCGCCGTTCGCATCAGAAGGCGGGATGAATAGCCGGGCACACCAGCCAATGCCTCCAGTCTGGCGACAAACTGAGCGTCTGTAAGTTCTTTTTCGCCCTGCAGAGAAGTACCCAGAGGTTTACCTACCAGCCGTGTACCCAGAATGGGGTTTTGTTTTATTTCCGCCCGGGAATATACTTCCACCGCTCCCCGGAGGGGTTTGACACCGGTCGGCAGGAGAGCGGCCATTTCCTCCCGGTTGCACCACTTCCCGCCGGTTCCGGCGCAGCCAGTCGATATATTTGGATCGCGCCACGGTATAAAGCCAGGTTCTGAGCTTGCCCGATTCCACCGCGTCCAGGTGGATACAGGCAACCACCATCACCTCCTGGGTGAGATCTTCTGCATCCTGTCGATTCAGGCCGCACCGGGTAAGATATCTGTAAATCAGGCGGTACATTTCCTGCCACAATTAACCTTCTCTCCTTAATTAAATCATTGGAACGCTGCATAAAGATACCGCCGCAAATACAGGCCAGCGGTAATACCTGGATAAGGCCGGAGGAAGTTCCGGTTCAAGAACCGGCAGGATATTATCCGCTACCTGAATGATTTTCTAATCATAAGGACGCCGGTTAAGTTCAAAAGGGTACAGGGGATTAATCACGCACGCCGGGAACATCACAGATGAAAGGACATTTGCGGGTTGGCGTAGCAATAAAGACAGCCGGAGGGGCAGCGCATGTTGTACCAGCCGATGTCCACGCTGTGGGTGCACCCGCAAAGCGCGCGCTGCCCGGCGGCCCTGTCCACCCGGCAGGGCTCCCCCCGCGGATGCAGGCGGGTGAGCAGTTCGCCGTCTATACATCTGGAAACGGGAAATCCGGGCACGGCACAGGTATGAAGGATGCCGCCTTTTTCCCGGATCGGGGCGGACAGGCGCTCGATCACCCGCCGTTTCGCCCCCGGGGAAAGACAAACCGCCTTGAAGCCGTGCGCTCTCAGGCGGGACTCCACTTTGGGGTACACTTCTATAAATGAAGTGGAAAATGTGCGAATACCGGCGTCCAGGGCGCGGTCGAGGATCGCTTCGACCCGGGTCAGATTGGAAAATCTACCTCCTTCATATTCCATAAAGACCAGTGGATCCACGCGCAGGCGTACCCGTTCCGCACCGCCGACAAAGTCGGCCAGAGCCGGGAGCAGGGACGCGGCTTCTTCCCACGGCGGGACATGCGGTTCCAGAGGAGTGCCGCCGAGACCGGTGATGGTGAGCTGGCAGTACACCTGCTCATACCGCTTCAAAACGTCCCGGTAGGGCTGGGTCAGAACCGCCTGCGGGAATTTGGTCCAAACCACCAGCGTGTGTACCGCGGAAGGCGGGTATTTTTGTTCCAGGACGGCGATGAACTTGTCCGCATGCCAGCGCGGATCCGTGCGGCGGGACATACTGATCACTTTTTTCAGGGTCATTTTTCGTCCCTTCCCTTTTAAGGGGCAAAATCGTAAAATAAACCTGTGAGCAGTAAAAGGATTAATCTTGAAGAAAGAAGCTGATGGCATGAGTGATTGGCTGCGCCGCTGTACCATCTGCCCCCGGCGCTGCGGCGTAAACCGGGAAGCCGGGGAAACCGGCTTCTGCCGCGCGCCGGCCCGGCCCGTGGTGGCCCGCGCCGCCCTGCATTTCTGGGAGGAACCCTGCATCAGCGGCACCGCCGGTTCGGGCACGGTTTTCTTCTCCCACTGTAATTTAAAATGCCTTTTCTGTCAAAACCACCGGATCAGCCACGGCGGTTTCGGTCGGGAAATCGACGCGGAACAGCTGGTACGCATCTTTCTCAATTTACAGGAGCGGGGGGCGCACAATATCAACCTGGTTTCCCCCACCCCGTATATTCCGGTGCTGGCCCGGGCCATCAAAACCGCCCGGCGGCGGGGTCTGACCATCCCGGTGGTCTACAACACCAATGCCTATGAGAACGTGGAAGCGCTGTCCCTGCTGGACGGACTGGTGGACATTTATCTGCCAGATTTGAAATACTGCGCCGAAGAACCGGCCCGCCGTTATTCCGCCGCCCCGGGTTATTTCAGCGCGGCCACTGCGGCCGTCAAAGAGATGTACCGCCAGGTGGGCGCGCCCCGTCTGGATGAAAACGGTCTGATCCGACGGGGTCTGATCATCCGGCACCTGATCCTGCCCGGCCAGGCGGCCGATTCAATGCGGGTGCTGCAGTGGATTGCCGCCCACCTGCCCCGGGATGTCTATATCAGCCTGATGGCCCAGTACTTCCCCGCCCACCGGGCCGATGAAGCTCCTCCCTTAAACCGGTGCCTGACCAAAAGCGAGTATGAACAGGTGGTGAACCGGCTGCTCGAATTGGGCCTGGAAAACGGTTACGTGCAGGAACTGGAGGCCGCTTCGGAAGAATATGTACCGGATTTCAACCTGGAGGGGATCGATTCCGGGTCCTGACGCACGAAAACCCCCGCCGTACGGCGGGGGCGAATAAACTTTGCCGGTTCTGCTTAACCGCTATTTACAATTCCTTCATGATCTTGCTGGAAAGCTTGCGCACCAGCACCACCGGAATTTCGGAAAGGCAAATCACACTGCTGGCCAGATGCCCGATGGGCAGGCTCTTCAAATCCTCCCGACAGTGATTGGGCATGATGATGATATTAACGCCGTTGTTGCGGGCATAACCGACCAGCTTCCTGGCCAGCGCGGCACAGTTATCGGCCTGCCATTCTTCATAGTTATAAACCTTATCCGCCAGCACCTGTTTCACTTTTTCCAGCATCTTTTGTTCCTGGGGAAATTTCAGGGCGTATCTGGACCAGTGATCACCGTCGCTTTTTTCCGTAACCGGTTCGTTCAAGCCGCTTATAACGGTCAGCTTCATCCCGGGCGCATTTTTGGCCATAATTGCCGTATAGACGGCACAGGAAAGGGATGCCGGGGAAAGATCGGTAAACAGCAGGGCATTGATTGACATTGCGCTCCCTCCTTATTGACCGATTCAGGCAAGCAGTCAGCCGTAAATCCGGAAATAAACGGTATCATGGAATACCCGCATCCCCCCCGAAACCGGTTTGGCGATGGAGCGCCGTTATTCAATTTGCCTGACCGACAAAAGAAAATTGTTTGGTTAGTAAAATTGTATAACAATATTTCATAACTGACAAGATTGTTTTGAGCTTATTTTTCAATATTTTCACTGTTGTTAGCGAAAAAATAAAAAACCGGAGCGGTTCTTCCACTCCGGCTGACTTTCAGCACCCGGCCGCGCTATCCCTCTTCCAGCCACCGGTTCACCCGTTCCACCGCCCGGGGAATGGCCGCCGCCACCGCCGTTGTGCATCCCCGGGCGAAAGTGGCGGTATCCGCCACCTCGATGGCGATGATTTTAATCTCCCGCGGCATTTCCTCCCCGAACAGTTCGTAGCCGATGCGCAGCGTCGTGGGCAGGCTCAGATTGTGGGTACCGGAAAAACGGGTGGTGAAAAACAGGTCCGCCGGGTCAAACTCCATTACCGTGCCCGGTTCGCGGCCCAAACGCACCCCGTCGATGATCACCGCCCTTTTATAGCCGAGGATTTTGTCCAGGACCTTGAAATCGGTGGCCATGATTATTTCCGTATCCACCCGGCCGATAAAGTGCCGGGCCACTTCGATGCCCGCGGCGTCGTCTTTGAGCAGCGGATTGCCGATGCCCACTACAATCGTATCCATAACACCACCCGTTAGAAGTTTCTCAACTTCTGATACAGCTCACCGCTGCCGGTGTAAATCTCCACTTCCACCGGCTGCCGACCGGGCAGGTTGTGGGTGGCGCAGGCCAGACAAATATCATAGGGCCGGTAGGCCATTTCCACCATATTCAAAATCCCTTCGTCCACCCTGCCCTCCTTGATGAAGTGGGCGGCGGCCCTGCGCACGGCCACGTTGATCGGGCCCTTGTTGTGGGTGGTGGCCACGATCAGGTTGGCCTCCTGCACAATACCGCGTTCATCCGTTTTATAGTGGTGGATGAGCGTGCCGCGCACCGCTTCGATGATCCCCACGCCTTCTTCCGGTTCACCCAGTTCGGCGCGTACATCGGGATCGGTGATGCTTTCGTCGGCGGCCAGCTGCCGCACCTTTTCCGCAGCGTTGAGCAGCTCAATGGCCCGCGCCCAGTGATAGGCCAGAATGTTATGCACCGGTTTTTTGCCGCCGAAAGCGGCGAGCATCTTTTCGTAAGCCTCCTGGGCCAGCGGGGTGTCCATGCCGTCGGAGACGTTGAAACGGGCCAGCGGCCCCACGGCATACAGGGAGGTTCCTTCCCCATCCGTCACACCCCGCCAGCCGATTTTTTTCAGGTAGGGCATCTTAAGATAGCTCCAGGGCAGCACCCGTTCGGCGATGTAATCCAGGTATTCCCGGTCCTTAAAACGTCCGATCTCCTCGCCCCGGGTGTCGACGATGCGCTGGGTGCCGTCGTAATACTGAACGCGGTTTTTTTCATCCACGGTACCGATGTAATTGCACACCACTTTGTACATCTCACCGGTGACCAGTTCCATATATTCCTCGTTTTTGAGGACCACGTCCTCAAAAACCTTCAAGGTCAGCTGCCCCAGTTCCACCATGTCCTGCGCCAGATTGAGGATCTCCCGCCGTTCCTGGTTCAAAAAAGCTAACTGTTTTAAAACAGTGTAGCCGGCCACCCCCATGACCAGGTTTTCGCTCCTTTTGGATTTGATTTGTCCGCTCCTGGAAGCGGACATTGCGACA
>Ga0315298_1002390_pt1 | contig 31914 bp, 26 predicted proteins | sample WHS_1_MG_FD_203077 | JGI IMG/M metagenome (GOLD analysis project Ga0315298, IMG submission 203077) | Extremophilic microbial mat communities from Washburn Hot Springs, YNP, Wyoming, USA - WHS_1_MG | ecosystem: Environmental > Aquatic > Thermal springs > Hot (42-90C) | place: USA: Wyoming... | reverse complement strand
CTACGACGAAATCCTTGCCGCCTGCCGAAACGCCTGGAACAAGTTCATGCAGATGCCAGAACAAATCGCTTCGATCACCCAACGAGACTGGATCAAAGCGGTCATTGGATAGGCAGGTTGGTATTAAACCACGAGTCAGGCTCCCAAAAAAAACCGGCACCTCAAGGGTGCCGGCTTTCTCAAGGACTTCAACTCCACCGTTACTCGGCCGCAACCTCGCGGCGTGACGGCAGGGCCGTTCGGGTCTGTGCCAGCGTCGTCTTGTCGCGTCCTGCCGCGATCGCGCGCAACCGGCTCATCACGCTGCCGGTTCCGGCCGGGATCAATCGCCCGACGATCACGTTTTCCTTCAAGCCGAGCAAGTGATCGGTCTTGCCCGCGGTCGCCGCTTCGGTCAGCACCCGCGTGGTTTCCTGGAACGAGGCCGCCGAGATGAAGCTCAGCGTCTGCAGGCTCGCCTTGGTAATGCCCTGCAACACCGGCGATCCGCTCGCCGCCCGTTCATCCAGTTTCACCCGCCGCTCGTTCTCGGTCTCGAACTCGATCCGGTCGACCAGTTCGCCGATCAGATACGTGGTATCCCCCGGCTCGGTGATCTCGATCTTCTGCAGCATCTGGCGGACCACGACTTCGATATGCTTGTCGTTGATCTTCACACCCTGCAGTCGATAGACATCCTGGATTTCGTTGACGAGGTAATCCGACAGTGCCTCGACCCCGAGCACCCGCAGAATATCATGCGGCACGCGCGGACCATCGACCAGCGGATCGCCCCGATGAACGTAATCGCCCTCCTGCACCGACATGTGCTTGCCCTTCGGCAGCAGGTACTCGGTTTCCTCGCCGGTCTCATCGTTCTTGACGATGATGCGGCGCTTCGCCTTGTAATCCTTGCCGATCTCGACCCGGCCATCGTTCTCCGCGATGATGGCGTGATCCTTCGGACGACGCGCCTCGAACAACTCCGCGACACGTGGCAGACCGCCGGTGATGTCACGGGTCTTCGAGCCTTCGCGCGGCATCCGCGCCAGCACGTCGCCAGCCTGCACCGTGGCCCCGTTTTCGACCGACAAAATCGAGTCCGGCGGCAGGAACGAGCGCGCTTCGGCGCCGTTGGCCAGCCGCACGATCTCGCCCTTGGCGTCCTTAAGCAGCAGGCGCGGCCGCAAATCCGCACCCTTGGCCGATTGCTTGTAATCGACCACCACTTTCGAGGTCAGGCCGGTCACGTCATCGACCCGTTCGACCAGCGTGACACCTTCGAGCAGATCGGCGAATTCGACCACGCCGCCCCGCTCGGTGATGATCGGCAGGGTATACGGGTCCCACTCGGCCAGTTTCTCGCCGCGCGTGACGCTCTGGCCTTCCTCGGTCAGCAACCGCGCGCCATAGGGGACCCGGAACTTCGCCCGTTCCCGCCCGGCCGCATCGGTGATCGCGAGCTCGCAATTGCGGCTCATCACCACCGGCACCCCGGCGGAATTCGCCACCACGTTGCGATTCTTGATCGTCACCGTGCCGTCATGGCTGGCTTCGACGTTCGATTGCTCGGCACCCCGCTGCGCCGCACCGCCGATATGGAAGGTGCGCATCGTCAACTGGGTTCCCGGCTCACCGATGGACTGCGCCGCGATCACACCCACCGCCTCGCCGGCATTCACCGGCGTACCGCGCGCCAGATCGCGCCCGTAGCACATCGCGCAAACGCCGATCTTGGACTCGCAGGTCAGCACCGAGCGGATCTTGACCTGCTCGACTCCGGTCTTGTCGATCCGGTCCGCCTCGATCTCTTCGATCAGCGTATTCGCGGCGACGATGAGCGATCCATCGGTCGGGTCGAACACATCCTCGGCCGTGGTCCGGCCCAGAGTGCGCTCGGCCAGGCTCGAAATCACCTCACCGCCATCCATCACGGCCCGCACGGTCAAGCCGCGCTCGGTACCACAATCATGCGCGATGATGATGCAATCCTGCGCCACATCGACCAGTCGCCGGGTCAGATAGCCCGAGTTCGCCGTCTTCAACGCAGTATCCGCCAACCCCTTACGCGCTCCATGTGTCGAGTTAAAATACTCGGCAACAGTTAAGCCTTCCTTAAAGTTGGACAAAATTGGCTGCTCGATGATCTCGCCCGAAGGCTTGGCCATCAAACCGCGCATACCCGCCAACTGACGCATCTGGGTCGGCGACCCACGCGCGCCGGAATGGCTCATCATCCACACCGAATTGGTCTGCTTGCCCGGCTCCTGGCGGGAAATCTCGCGCATCATCGCGGCTGCAACCGTGTCGTTGCAGCGCGACCACGCATCGATCACCTTGTTGTAGCGTTCACCCGCAGTGATCAACCCGTCATGGTACTGAGCCTCGAATTCCTTGACCTCGGCCTGGGTCTTTTCCAGCAGTTCCTGCTTCTCCGCCGGAATGACCATGTCGTCCTTGCCGAACGAAATGCCCGCCTTTGCCGCGTGGGTGAAGCCCAACGCCATCATGCGGTCGCAGAAAATCACCGCTTCCTTCTGTCCGGTATGACGATACACCGCATCGATCACGTCCGAGACGGTCTTCTTGGTCAGCTGGCGGTTGACCAGCGAGAACGGCACCTCATGATGCTTCGGCAGCAGATTGCCGATCATGGTGCGTCCTGCCGTGGTTGCGACAACCTTGTACGAAACCGTGCCATCCTCCGCCGTCACCGGCACCCGCGCACGGATCCGGTCATGCAGCTTGATCCGCCGGGCGCTCAGCGCATGCTCGATCTCACCGGCATTGCCGAACGCCGGCGCATCCTGGTCGGCGACGGTGGAAAATTCCGGCGTCTCCAGCGACAGGTAATACAGCCCGAGCACGATATCCTGGCTCGGCACGATGATCGGCTTGCCGTTTGCCGGGTTGAGAATGTTGTTGGTGCTCATCATCAGCACCCGCGCTTCGAGCTGCGCCTCGATCGAGAGCGGTACGTGCACCGCCATCTGATCGCCGTCGAAATCGGCATTGAACGCGGTGCAGACCAGCGGATGCAGCTGGATCGCCTTACCTTCGATCAAAATCGGCTCGAACGCCTGGATGCCCAGACGATGCAGCGTGGGCGCGCGATTCAGCATCACCGGATGCTCGCGGATCACCTCTTCGAGAATGTCCCACACCTCGGGACGCTCCTTCTCGACCATCCGCTTCGCCGCCTTGATCGTGGTGGCGAGCCCGTATTTTTCGAGCTTGGCGTAGATGAACGGCTTGAACAGTTCGAGCGCCATCTTCTTCGGCAGGCCGCATTGGTGCAGCTTGAGTTCCGGCCCGACCACGATGACCGAACGGCCCGAGTAATCGACGCGCTTGCCCAGCAGGTTCTGGCGGAACCGCCCCTGCTTGCCCTTCAGCATGTCCGACAGCGACTTCAGCGGCCGCTTGTTGGTGCCGGTGATCGCACGCCCGCGCCGCCCGTTGTCGAACAGCGCATCCACGCTTTCCTGCAACATGCGCTTCTCGTTGCGAACAATGATGTCCGGCGCCCGCAATTCGATCAGCCGCTTCAAACGATTGTTGCGGTTGATCACCCGGCGATACAGATCGTTCAGGTCGGAGGTGGCGAACCGGCCGCCATCCAGCGGCACCAGCGGCCGCAACTCCGGCGGAATCACTGGCACCACGTCCAGAATCATCCATTCCGGCCGCGTGCCCGATTCGATGAACGCCTCGACCAGCTTGAGCCGCTTGACCAGCTTCTTGCGCTTGGCCTCCGAGGTTGCCTCCTTGAGGTCGGCGCGCATGACCGCCTGCTCGGTCTGCAGATCGACCTGGGCGAGAATCGACTTGATCGCCTCGGCACCGATCCCCGCCTTGAACCCGTCATCGCCGAATTCGTCCTGTTTTGCGTACAGATCGTCTTCCGACAGAAGCTGGAACCGCTTCAGATCGGTGGTGTACGGATCGAGCACGATATAGCTCTCGAAATACAGGACCTTCTCGAGATCCTTCAGGGTCATCTCGACCATGGTCGCGATCCGGCTCGGCAGCGACTTCAAAAACCAGATATGAGCGACCGGCGAGGCCAGCTCGATATGCCCCATCCGTTCACGCCGCACCTTGGCCAAAGTCACCTCGACGCCGCATTTCTCGCAGATGATGCCGCGGAACTTCATCCGCTTGTACTTGCCGCACAGGCACTCGTAATCCTTGATCGGCCCAAAGATCCGCGCGCAGAACAAGCCGTCCCGCTCCGGTTTGAAAGTCCGGTAATTGATCGTCTCGGGCTTCTTGATCTCGCCATACGACCACGAGCGGATCTGCTCGGGCGACGCAACCTGGATACGGATCTGGTCGAACGTCGCGGCCTGACCGGTCTGGCCGAGAATCTTCATCAAGTCATTCATGCAATAGTCCCTTTCATCAGCACGGAATGCTGCCATCCCGCGCCATGATCAAACCCGATTCCGTGGATTATTCCGCCGACAACGTCAGATCGACATTCAGCCCCAGCGATTTCAGTTCCTTGGTCAGCACGTTGAAGCTCTCCGGCACACCCGCCTCGAAATTGTCCTGTTCGCGCACGATCGCCTCGTAAACCTTGGTCCGGCCTGAAACGTCGTCCGACTTCACGGTCAGCATTTCCTGCAAGGTATAGGCGGCGCCATAGGCTTCGAGCGCCCAGACCTCCATCTCGCCGAATCGCTGCCCGCCGAACTGCGCCTTACCGCCCAGCGGCTGCTGGGTCACCAGCGAGTACGGCCCGATCGAACGCGCATGGATCTTGTCATCGACCATGTGCCCGAGCTTGAGCATGTACATGTACCCGATCGTCACCTTCCGCTCGAACTGATCGCCGGTCCGGCCGTCGAACACGGTCATCTGCCCGGAAATATCGAGCCCGGCCTTCGCCAGCATATCCTCGATATCCGTGATCCGCGCCCCATCGAACACCGGTGTGGCAATCGGCACACCCTTGCGGATATTGCCGCACAATTCGGCGACTTCGGCATCGTCCATGATCTCGATCTGCCGCTCATAGACCTCCTGACCGTAAACGTCCTTGAGCATTCCATGCAGCCGCGCCCGCTCCTGCCCGGTACGGCGATACTCGTCGACCATCTCGCCGATCTGCCGCCCGAGATTCGCACACGCCCAGCCCAGATGGGTTTCGAGAATCTGCCCGACATTCATGCGCGACGGGACACCCAGGGGGTTGAGCACGATATCGACCGCGGTTCCGTCCTCCAGGAACGGCATATCCTCGATCGGCACGACCTTCGAGACCACGCCCTTGTTGCCATGGCGCCCGGCCATTTTATCGCCCGGCTGCAGCTTGCGCTTCACCGCGATGAACACTTTCACCATCTTCATCACGCCGGGCGGCATCTCGTCGCCGCGCTGCAACTTCTCGACCTTGCTCTCGAATCGCGCCTGCAATTTATGCACCGCCGCATCGAATTCACGCTTCAGCGTCTCGATTTCGGCCATTACGTGATCGTCCTGCACGGTCAGGTTCCGCCACGCCCCGCGCGGCACCTCCGCCAGAACCTCGGCATTGAGTTCGCTGCCGGACCGCACGCCCTTGTAACCCGAACCGGCAATCTGCCCGAACAGCTTTTCGCGCAGACGGTTGAGGAACGCACGCTCCTGGATCGCCCGCTCGTCGTCGCGGTCCTTCGCCAGCCGTTCGATTTCCGCCCGCTCGATTGCCAGCGCCCGCTCGTCCTTATCCACGCCGCGCCGGTTGAACACCCGCACATCGACGATCGTGCCATTCACCCCCGGCGGGAGCTTCAACGAGGTATCCCGGACATCGGACGCCTTTTCGCCGAAAATCGCCCGCAGCAGCTTCTCTTCCGGCGTCATCGGGCTCTCGCCCTTCGGCGTGACCTTGCCGACCAGGATATCCCCCGGATTGACCTCGGCCCCGACATACACGATCCCGGCCTCGTCGAGATTCCGCAACGCTTCCTCGCCGACATTCGGAATATCACGCGTGATTTCCTCCTGTCCCAGCTTGGTATCGCGCGCCATCACCTCGAATTCCTCGATATGGATCGAGGTGAACATATCCTCCCGCGCGATCCGCTCCGAAATCAGGATCGAATCCTCGAAATTATACCCGTTCCACGGCATGAATGCGCACAGAATGTTGCGCCCCAGCGCCAACTCGCCCAGCTCGGTCGAAGGACCATCGGCAATGATATCGCCGCTGCCCACACGGTCGCCCACCCGCACCAGCGGCCGCTGGTTGATGCAGGTCGACTGGTTCGACCGCATGAACTTGCGCAACCGGTAGATGTCCACGCCCATCGTCGTGCCGTCGTCATTGGTTGCCCGCACGACAATCCGCGCGCCATCGATCTGGTCGATGATGCCGGCCCGCCGCGCCACGATGGTCGCGCCGCTATCCTGCGCCACCGCCGCTTCCATCCCGGTGCCGACCAGCGGCGCATCGGAACGGATCAACGGCACCGCCTGACGCTGCATGTTCGAGCCCATCAGCGCCCGGTTCGCGTCGTCGTTTTCCAAAAACGGAATCAACGCCGCAGCAACAGAAACCAGCTGGCGTGGCGACACGTCAATCGCCGTCACTTCCTCCGGCCGCACCAGCCGGAAATCGCCGTTCCGCCGCACCGAGACCAGATCCTCGGTCAGCGTGCCGTCTTCCAGCTTCGGCGCATCCGCCTGAGCCACCGTCAGCCGCTCTTCCTCCATCGCCGACAGATACTTGTACTCGTCGGAGACCTTCCCGTTGGTCACCATCCGGTACGGCGTCTCGATGAACCCGTACTTGTTCACCTTGGCAAATGTCGCCAGCGAGTTGATCAACCCGATATTCGGCCCTTCCGGCGTCTCGATCGGGCAGATCCGGCCATAATGCGTCGGATGCACGTCACGCACCTCGAACCCGGCCCGCTCGCGCGTCAACCCGCCCGGTCCCAACGCGGACAGGCGCCGTTTATGCGTCACTTCCGAGAGCGGATTGGTCTGATCCATGAACTGGCTCAGCTGCGAGGAGCCAAAAAACTCCCGCACCGCCGCTGCCGCCGGCTTTGCGTTGATCAGATCGTGCGGCATCACCCCGTCGATATCGACCGAGCCCATCCGCTCCCTGATTGCCCGCTCCATCCGCAGCAGCCCGACCCGATACTGATTTTCCATCAGCTCACCCACCGAACGCACCCGCCGGTTGCCGAGATTATCGATATCGTCGATCTGCCCGCGACCGTCCTTCAGATCGCACATGATCTGGATCGTGCGAATGATATCTTCCTTGCGCAGCACTCGCATCTGGTCATCGCACTCGATGCCGAGGCGCATATTCATCTTCACCCGCCCCACGGCGGACAGATCGTAGCGCTCCGAGTCGAAGAACAACCCGCGGAACAGCGCCTCGGCGGTCTCGCTCGTCGGCGGCTCCCCGGGCCGGATCACCCGGTAGATATCGACCAGCGCATCCTCGCGGTTGGAGTTCTTGTCCACCGCCAGCGTATTACGAATCCACGGTCCCTTGGTCTGGTCGATCGCAAGCGTCGGGATCACATCCAGCCCGGCCGCCTCGAACACCGCTAGCTTCGCCTCGGCGATCTCCTCGCCCGCATCGGCGAAAATCTCACCGGTGTTCGGATCGTACAGATCCTCGGCGACATACCGCCCCACGAGATCGGCCCGGCTGACCAGCACATGCTTGGTCGCCTCGCCGATCTTGCGAGCGGCCCGCGCCGTCAGTTTTTCCTCGGCCTTCGCCACCACCTGCCCGGTCTCGGCATCGATCAGATCCTCGACCAGCTTGGCCCCGCGAAACAATTCCGGCTCGAACGGCCGCGCCCACGCGCTCTCGCCATTCGCGTCCTTGGTCCGGGTGAACGGCACCTGGCCATAGAACGCACCGAGAATTTCCTCGGCATCCATGCCCTTGATTTCGCCGAGTTCCAGCGTCTCGCCCTTGGCCGCCCGCGCCGCGCGCAACGCCTCGGTCGCCTTGCCTTCCAGCGCATAAAGCAGCGTCGTGATCGGCAGCTTGCGCTTCCGGTCGATCCGCACATACGCCAGATCCTTGGCATCGAACTCGAAATCCAGCCACGACCCGCGATACGGAATCACCCGCGCGGTAAACAGGAACTTGCCCGACGCATGGGTCTTGCCCTTGTCGTGGTCGAAAAACACGCCCGGGCTGCGGTGCATCTGGCTGACGATAACGCGCTCGGTGCCATTGACAACGAACGTGCCGTTATCGGTCATCAGCGGCATGTCGCCCATATAGACGGGCTGCTCCTTGATGTCGCGGATCGAGCGCGCTCCGGTATCCTCATCCAGATCCCAGACGATGAGCCGCAACACCACCTTCAGCGGGGCCGCATAGGTCATCCCGCGCTGGATGCACTCCTCGACATCGTATTTCGGATCTTCCAGCTCGTAATAAACGAACTCCAGCCGGCCCCGCCCCGCGAAATCATCGATCGGGAACACCGACTTGAACACTTCCTGCAGGCCGGACACCGAACGCGAATCCGGCGACACGTTCATTTGCAGGAATGCATCGTAACTCGCCCGCTGCACATCGATCAGATTGGGCATCGGCGTGGTCTCGGGGATTCTCCCGAAGCTCTTGCGGATGCGCTTGCGATTGGTAAAGGAAATCTTGTTCATGCCACCCGAAATCGCATTCATGCCCATACCCCAATCAATAATTCAGTAACGACCCATCGCCCAACACAGCGATGCCGTATCGTATCAGCCAAATCACACCCCCATCACGCAGCGGCGAAAGGGGACGCAACAGCAAACGGGCGGAGTGCCGAAGGGCACCCCGCCATAGTCAGATCTTAAACGCCCCGATGAGTTGCCTCACGCGGCGTTGCTGAAAATCATTCGATGCCGACAGATGCGCCCTGCTCTTCCAAGACCTTCTTGATCTTCTCGGCCTCGTCCTTGTTCACGCCTTCCTTGACGGTCTTCGGCGCGCCTTCGACGAGATCCTTGGCTTCCTTCAGCCCGAGACCCGTAATGGTGCGGATTTCCTTGATCACGTTGATCTTCTTGTCGCCCGCAGCCTTCAGCACGACAGTGAATTCGGTCTGTTCCTCAACCGGCGCCGCGGCAGCAGCCGCACCAGCCGGAGCCGCCGCTGCCACAGGGGCCGCAGCAGAAACGCCCCACTTTTCTTCGAGCAGCTTGGAGAGCTCCGCTGCTTCGAGAACAGTGAGGGAAGAAAGTTGGTCAACTAAATTTGCCAGATCAGCCATTTCGTCAGTTCCTATAATAGTCGTTGTGATGGTTCCATGCAAGCCCGAACCACTCGGGCTCGCTCACGGCGACGCTAAAGGCAGGCAAGCCCTTCTTTTTGTGAACAAAATGAAGCAAAAAAAACTTTATGAATCTAGGTCGTGCCGGGGAAACGCCCGTGCACCAAATTCAACAAAGTTTTTTGCTTCTATTTTACAAAAAAGAAGCCTTCCTTCCCACCTTCACGCCGCCTCAGCGGTCTCTTCAGCCCCATTCGCCTTGGCGTAAGCCGCAAAGACCCGCGCAAGCTGCCCTGCCGGCGCCTGCAGCACACCCGCAATCCGCGTTGCCGGCGCCTGGATCAGACCCAGGAGCTTGCCACGCAGTTGATCGAGCGACGGCAGTTCGGCCAGCGCGCGGATCCCCGATGCATCGAGCATCTGAGTTCCCAACGCGCCACCGACCAGCACGAGCTTCTCATTGGTCTTGGCGAACTCGACCGCAGCCTTCGCCACCGCCACCGGATCATGCGACCACGCAAGCGCAGTCGGACCCTTCAGCAGCGGCACCAGCCCGTCGAACTTGGTGCCTTCCAAAGCGATATGGGCCAAACGGTTCTTCGCCACTTTGTATTGTGCGCCCGCCGCCCGCATCCGCACGCGCAACGCCGTCACATCGGCAACCGTCAAACCCTCATTGCGGGTCACCACGATCATCGACGTCTCGGCGAACACGGTCGCAAGCGAGTCCACGAACTCACGCTTCTGTGCGCGATCCAATTCGGTCTCCACTCGTCAGGCATCACGCGTTTGGACCGCGCAACGCCGGTTTGCCCAAAACGGCCAGGACCATCCCGGCCGCATGTTCGCCTGTCCTGATTGGAACCATCGGTGCCTCAACACCTCCGACACCCCATCTACGGCCTGCGGGCTCACACCCATTAACGCCCCGAAAGGCGACAAACCGTCTCGGACAGGTCCGGAACCGCCAGCACTGCCGGCAATCCCGTCATGGCCGAACCGAAGTCCGGCACATTCTCAACGCCACACGTGGGCGTAAAAAAGTGAGGTAAGACTTCTTTTTGTGAACAAAAAGAAGCAAAAAAACTTTACGAATCTAGTCCGAAGCCTTTGAAAGGCCCGTGGCCTAGATCAGCAAAAGTTTTTTGCTTCTTTTTTACAAAAAAGAAGTCCTTCCCTTATGAACTCCTCAAGCCGAAAGCGAACTCACATCAACCCGCACGCCCGGACCCATTGTGGAAGACAGCGCCGCCTTCTGCAAATACGTCCCCTTCGCCCCGGCCGGTTTCGCCTTCTGGATTGCATCGACCAACGCCTTCGCGTTCTCGATCAGCAACCCGGCCTCGAAACTCGCCTTGCCGATGCCGGCATGAATAATCCCGGCCTTCTCCGCCCGGAACTCCACCTGGCCCGACTTCGCCGCCGTCACCGCGCCTTTGACATCCATCGTCACGGTGCCCAGCTTCGGGTTCGGCATCAGCCCGCGCGGCCCGAGAATTTTGCCCAACCGCCCGACCAGCGCCATCATGTCCGGCGTCGCGATGCAACGATCGAACGCAATGTTGCCCGCCTGCACCTGCTCGGCCAGATCATCGGCACCCACCACATCCGCACCCGCCGCCCGCGCCTCATCCGCCTTCGGCCCGCGCGCGAACACGCCAACCCGCAGCGTCTTGCCCGTCCCGTTCGGCAGCGAAATCAACCCGCGCACCATCTGATCGGCATGACGCGGATCGATGCCCAGATTGAGCGACAATTCCACCGTCTCATCGAACTTCGCCGTCGCATTGGTCTTCACCAACGCCATCGCCTCGTCCAACGCATACATCTTGTTCGCCTCGACCGAAGCGGTCGCCTTGGTCAAACGCTTGTTCTTCGCCATGATCAGCCCTCCACCACCGAAAGACCCATCGATCGCGCCGACCCGATCAACATCCGCACCGCACCATCGACGTCATTGGCATTCATATGAACCATCTTGGTCGCCGCAATCTCGCGCAGCTGCGCCATGGTCACCTTGCCCACAGTCGCACCCTTGCCCGTCGTGGTCGAACCCTTGGTGATCCCGGCCGCCTTCTTCAGAAAATACGTGTTCGGCGGCGTCTTCGTGATGAAGGTAAAGCTGCGATCGCCGAAAGCGGTAATCACCACCGGCACCGGCATGCCAACCTCCATGCCCTGCGTCGCCGCATTGAAATCCTTGCAGAACTGCATGATATTCAACCCGCGCTGCCCCAAAGCAGGCCCAACCGGCGGCGATGGATTCGCCTTGCCCGCCGGTATCTGCAACTTGATATAGCCAACAATCTTCTTAGCCATAACCCAACTCCATCCTCGGCGAAAACACGCCAATAGACCGCGGTCCAACCGGCCAGAGCACCCCTGCCCCAGCCTCCCGCGTTCTGTGTGCGCCGCCTATATCGCTCCCCGCCCGAATTGTCGAGTCGGGCAGCCGAAGGGAAGCAAGCCGTTCTTTTTTTGAAAAAAAGAACCAAAAAACTTTCATTAGGCAAGCTCGTCAACAATCGAAGCAGCGATTAATTCATAGGCTGCCATCGCTTTGATTACCCCCCCAAGTCTCCCACCACGACGGCTGTCGAAATTGTACGACTTTTCGTGCCACTTTGTTGCAGATAGAATAAACTTGTCGTAGTTAGAACAAAAATCATAAATTAAAAGGTTTTGAAAAAAGATCCATGGTTTTTTCTAGTAACTATAAACGTTCACCTTTTGTCTTCGGATAAATAGCCCACCGGAGATAAAATCTAAAAAATGGGTCAGTAATGGTCAGTTCCATATCGGCCGGATCCCAATCAATAGATCGGTGCGTCTTATTATCTTTCGAATCTTTCTCAGCGAGATGCTTTAGTGCGTTAGACACCTCAAGTTTCTGAGGTATCTTGTCCGAAAGTATATTACCTAAGCTTGTTCGGATTTCGTTGTAGGACAATTTTTCTTTCGGGCCGGTAGCTGAAATTGCATAGAGGATAGCCTGATATATATCGACGGCGCCGCCAGACAGAAGCGGACGGTCGATCCTGTCGGTTCGTGTTTGAGGACCTGCTGACAGGCTTTTGTAGACTGGGAGACCGGCATCGTTGGCGACTTCCATAAAAATCTTCTGAATATTTATTGTTTCACTAATAAATTGTAAGAAAATTTTATTACTTATAATATCTGCTTCATAGCACAGATTGTAGCAAAACTGCTGCATAAGGAGCGGACTACTCTGCGACTCATTGACAAATTCGTTTGTGAATTTATCCGGGCACTGGACATTAAGTGCCTTAAATCCCGAATTGGCGATTGTGGCGAGATCATCCTTAGACCAAACAGGAACCTCTACATGTTTGAATCGTCCAGTGATTTCAACCTCTGCTTTGATGGCCTCAAAAGCTCTATTGGGTGTAGAAAGCAGGATAACTTTAAGGCCGCGAAACACGGAACCTTTGATGGATTTTAATATTTTGGATTTATTTGATTCATCAATGTAATGAAAATCGTCAATTACGAGTGTGATATTCTCTTTCAAAAGGTTCTCAATTGCCGTGTGCATAGGGTCCGGTCGCTGTGTTGTAATGTTCTCCCGCACTTTTAAACGAGAGCCACCCGAGGTGATTTTTATAGACGGCCCACTTCCCAAGGGCGCATTCAAGCCCACCTCCCCGCCGAGCTTTCCTTCGATCTCGATTTTCTCCGAAATTTGGATTTCTGATGCTTGGCCAAGTTCGGAACAAATCTTTTGCCAGACATCGGCCTCAGATCGAACTTGTCCGCCATCTATCCACACATATTCGCGGTGCCTTAATACCCGATGACACAGAACCGTCTTACCGCATTTCGTTGCTCCAGTAAGCGAAACTATAATGCAGTTCTGGTCGACGGCTTTATCGAGCGCCCTTTCCAAACCGAGGTGCCCACGGTTTACGTATGTCACCGATGGCTGGCCACCCGCTACAAAAACGTCGTTCCGGGTTACCGTATTCATTATGGCATTAAGTTGCATGTATGAACTATAGACGGGTTTATTTGAACAGACAAGCAAGCTTAGGATGGGCAGCAAGCGTAGGATGGGCAGAGCCCTTGCGAAGCCCATCAGCTTCAACCCGGTCAAACACGGAAAATCACACCTTCCGCCGTAGTCGTCCCGACGCAAGATCGATAGACTGCCTCAAACTCGACGAACAAGGAAAATCACATGCGCCTGATCCTCGCGATCCTGCTCCCCTGGGTCCAGTTCTTCACCATCGGCAGACCGTTCGCCGGACTTATCTGCCTCGTCCTGCAAATCACCCTGATCGGCTGGATTCCCGCCGCTATCTGGTCGGTTTACGCGCTCAGCCAGTACAAGACAGACGAGAAAATCAGAAACGCCTCGCGCTGGTAACGACAGCGCCTGCCATCCCGCCCTCGCCCTCTACCCGGCGGAGTGGCAGCCCCCGCCGCCCCTCACAGACACCGATCATTGACCATGCAGCAATCGAACTCGATCATCTTGAGAAGCCGCCCGCTGTTCAACGGGAAAAAGCCGCTCGGTGAAAATCCCTGCGCCTGCAAAAACCCGAGCATGTCCGGGAAATCGGTCATCCCGTCATAAATCTGCTCACCCCTTCGACTGCGTAAGAATCGCCAGCCAATCCTTCCCGATCTTCCGACGGATCGTTTCGGCCCGTCGCGCCGCGCTCAAAACCTCGCCCTCGTGCTCCGACCCCAGCATGCCCAGCACGCCCGCAAGCCGTTTGATCTCGGGGGTAACCGGCGGCGCCACCGGCTTTTGCGGCGGAACCTCGCGCCGCCTGCTGCCCGTCTTGTAGGCGTCGCCGTCCCGATGCTCATCGCTCGTCCGGCGCGACCCGTCCGATCCTGCACCACGCGCCTTGCGCGCTGCAGGACCCGCTTGCTGTTTATAGGCAGCAGCCAGCATCCAGTAACGCCCGGTCTGGATAATCGCGCCCTTGTGCTTGAGGGAGGACAGTGCCCGCCGCACCGCCGCCTCCAACGGCGGCGAAACCGGCAAGCCCACCGCTGCCGCAACCGCCTGCACGACGACGAACCCCGCCGCCCGCACATCAGGCCCGCTCAACGAGTCAACGATATACTGCTCAACCCAATCCCGACCGCCCGCCACCACGCCCCTCCCGAATGCACGCCTTCCATATCACATTCGTGCTGTGTCATTGCGAGGATTGCGAATGAAGTTGGGTGGCGAAAGGCGAGGAAAGGGGTTCTTTTTTGCAAAAAAGAACCAAAAAACTCTCTTGAATCTGGGCCCGTGCCGTGAAAAACACCCGTGCCCCAGAGGAGCAGAAGTTTTTTGCTACTTTTTTTCAAAAAAGTAGCCTTCCCTTCCCTTCCGTTGTCACACGTTAACAACCAGGCCCAAAAAAAGGTGGACCCGGAATAAATCCCGGACCCACCGCCGTTCAACAAATCACATCGGCGAAAGCGTAATCAATCCGCCGTGCCGCTGTCATAATGGAATTTCGGCATCGCCTTGAGCTTGGCGGTTGTCGCACCCGGATAAACCACGCTGTAATCGGGGTTTTTCGCGGTCGATTTCGGATCGCTCTTCTCGAACTTCAGTTTGCTGAAGGGAAACGACACCATCCGCCCATCTGCGGATGCGACCGCCATCGGCGCCCCGCCGCTATCGCTCATCAGAATATTCTTGAGCGTCCCGACATCCTTGCCGCTGTTGTTGTAAATCGTGGCGCCGTCGAGCCCCGAGGTCCGCAGCATCCCGTTGGTCATGGTCAACGTGCCGCCGAGCTTGTGGGTGCTCATGCCGCTATCCGCCATCGCGATACCGTAACTGACGAAAAGCGCCGTCCCGGCCAGAACACCGGCCTTGATCATCTTGTTCATATTGGTCTCCGTGTAAAAGCGTTCTTCACAAAACCGTTGCTCTACAAAGCAACTCTTCGGATTACGGAGGTCGGCGTTCGCTTCGTCTGTTACAAGCGCAATCGAATGGCCCGAGTATTACGTCTGCTCAATTCGTTCCGTCAGTGACCGATCGGTTCGGGTTCGGAATCCAGGGTTTCGCGCAACGCCACATCCTGCACCTTGATCCCGATCAGCAATCCCGCCGCCGCAAACGCCGCCACCGCCAGAAACGTGATGTGGAAGGCCGCCGGCAACGCCGAATTTGCCGCGACAGTCCGATGGGCATTGCCCAGCTCATCGATCGCATTGCCCAACCGCATCGTCAGAATCGTCCCCGCCAACGTGGCGCCGAACGCGCCGCCCATCGCCCGCAACAGCAGCAGCGTCGCGGTCGCCGCACCCACATCGGCACGGGAGGCCGCGTTCTGGATTGCCACCAGCGTCGAAGGCAGCACGAATCCCAGCCCCACCCCCATCATGAACGTCACGAAAACCAGCAGGCCGAGCGGCAGCGTATCCGGCAGGATCCCGAGCAGCAGAAACCCCAGCGTGGTCGCCCCCAGCCCGCCGAGCATCAGCCCCCTCGTCCGCCCGATCCGTCGCGCCAGTTGGCCCGCCGCAAACGCCCCGATCGTGCTGGCCACCAGAAACGGCATGATCTCCCAGCCCGACTGCGCCGCGTTGGCCCGGAACACGAGCTGAAAAAACAACGGCAGTGAAAAGATCGCGGAAAACATGATCAGCGCGGTAATGAACCCGATCACCACGAGCCGGTTGAACGAGCCGTTGTCAAACAGGCGCACCGGCAGCAGCGGCGTCGATGCCTTCTGTTCCCACCACCATAGCGCCCCGATCAGCACGAACCCCGCGATGAACACGCCGACCACTGGCACCGAATCCCACCGATAGGTATGCCCACCCCAGGACAGGCCGAGCAGAAACGCGGTCACCGCCAGGGTCAGCAATCCCGCGCCCTCGAAATCGATCCGCCCGCCGCGCGTCACCTGCCGCAATTGCCGCAGCCCGATCTGGCTGAGCACCAGCGCCGCAATGCCGAGAGGCAGATTGAACCAGAAAATCCACCGCCAGGTCAGATGATCGGTCACCCAGCCGCCGACCACCGGCCCCGCGGTCGAGGCCACGCCCCACATGCCCGCGAGCCAGCCCTGATATTTCCCCCGTTCGCGCGGCGAAACCACATCGGCGATCGCCGCCTGGGAAATCGCGAACAACCCGCCGCCGCCGATCCCCTGCAACGCCCGGGCTCCGACCAGCTCCGGCAATGTCTGCGAAACCGCGCACAGGCACGACGCGCCGACGAACAGCACGATGGAGGGAATCAGGGTCCGCCTCCGCCCGAACTGGTCGGACAGGCGGCCGTAAAGCGGTGTCGTCGCCGTCGAGGTCAGAAGATAGGCCGTGACCACCCAGGACAGATGCGAAAACCCGTGGAGATCCGCCCCGATCGCCGGCACCGCCGGGATCACCACGGTCTGGTCGATCGCCGCGAGCATCATGCACAGGATGATGCCGGTGATAACCTGTAGCCGCTGCTTGTGGGTATATTCCATGAAGCCCCGTTCCGAACCGGCGATACCATTGTCTGCCCCCGCCGCACGGGCAATCCCTCGGGTCCGATTTGGTGCAGCAAGGCTGACATGCACATCGCAATGGCCCGCGTTTGCGCGGCGAACGCCGCTGCCTTAACGTAAGCGGCAACATCACAGATCGAGAGACCCCGATGCCCCTCACCCCAGCCGAATCCCGCGAATTGCTCCATCTGCGCGACATCGCCATTCGCGGCTACCTCCGCACCGACGGACTGGTCGATATCGAAGCCCATATGGCCGATACCAAGACCTATAGTTTCGCCAATCACGATCGCGGCCGGATCAACGCCGGCGAAGCCCTGCACGGCATGTGGCTGCGCCTCACGGTGGATACGGGCCTGACCGTCCAGCGCGCCGAAGCCGCGATGGATTCGACGCCGCACGCCATCTGCCCCGGCGTCGCTCCGAACTTCGCCCGGCTCGAAGGCCTCACCATCGGGCGCGGCTTCCTCAAAGGTGCGATGGAACGGGTCGGTGGCACCCAGGGCTGCACCCATCTGCGCGAACTGCTCCAGCAGGTCGCAACCGTCGCGATCCAGACCATGTTCAGCCTTCGCGCGCACAAGGCAGCCCGTGAGGGCGGCGTCAGCGAGGACCGGTGGGAGATCCCCCCGGCTCTGCTCAATTCGTGCCATGCCTACGACGAAACCGGCCCGCTGGTCGCGGCGGTGCGCGAACGTGCGAAGGCCCGCGCCCTTACGGACTGAATTTTGCCACGAGTGCCGCGACCTGATCCGGCGTGAGGAAACGCGGGTTCAGGTTACGCAGCAGCAGAACCAGCCGGGCCGTCTCCTCAAGTTCCTCGATCGCGAACACGGCCGCATCGAGTTGCCGGGCAGCGACGACCGGGCCGTGATTGGCGAGCAGCACCGCGCTATGCCGCCCGGCGAGACCACGAATGGCATCGCCCACCGCCGGGTCGCCGGGCATGTGATAGGGGATCAGCGCGAGTTTCCCGACCCGCATGACGACATAGGGCGTGATCGGTGGCAGCACTTCGGCAGGATCGAGATCGGGCAGGGTCGAAAGCGCGACGGCGTGGGTGGAATGAAGGTGAACCACGGCACCGGCATCGGGCCGCGTGTCGTAAAGCGCATCGTGCAGCGGGATTTCCTTGGTCGGCTTGTCACCCGAAAGCAGAATGCGGTTGCGGTCCAGCCGGGCGATCCGGGCGGGATCGAGAAAGCCGAGCGAAGCGTCGGTCGGCGTACAAAGCCACCCGCCGTCTTCGAGGCGGACGCTGATATTACCCGAAGCGCCGGGCGTCAGGCCGCGCTCGAACAGAGAGCGGCCAAACCGGCAGATCGCCTCGCGCAGCGCGGAGTCGCTCATGATTTCGGTGGCAGCCCGTTCAGTTCGGCGATGATATCCGACAGCATCGGCACGAAATCGTCGCCGTGGCCGGTGCCGATCGCCAGTGCATAGGAATTGCGCACGGCGGCGGCGATCGGGTTGGCCGCCCCCTGCGCCTGGGCGAAGGCATTGAGATAGGAGGTGTCTTTCAGCGCGTTGGAGAGGGTGAATTTATGCGCATTGCGGTCGCGCCCCACCACGTAGTTCATATAGGTCTGGTAAAAGCCGCAATCCATCCGGCCGCCGGTGATGACGCTGTGGAACGTCTCCGCGCTGAGACCCGATTTTTCGCCGAGCATGAGAGCCTCGGCATAAAGCGCGCCATAGCCGAGCGAAAGGAAATTGTTCAGCAGCTTCATGGTATGGCCGGTGCCGGTCGGGCCGGTATGGATCATGCGCTGGGAGAAGGTTTCGATGATCGGGCGGACGCGGGCGATATCGTCGGCATCACCGCCGATCATGACATCCAGCGTCCCTTCCCAGGCATCCTTGGGGGTGCGGCCGAGCGGGGCGTCGAGCAGGGTGATGTTCTGTGCGGCGAGGCTGGCGGCGAGTTTGGTGGTGACCGAGGGGTCGGAGGTCGAGCAATCGACGATGATCAGCGCCTTGCCGGCGGCGGCGAGGCCATCCTCCCCCTGGGTCACCGCCACGACCTGATCGCTGCCGGTCACACAGAGGAACACGATATCGCTCGCTTCGGCGAGCGCTTTCGGGGTCTTGGCTTCCGTGGCACCGCGCCCGATCAATTCCTCGACCGGCACACGATTGCGGTGGCCCATGATCGTCAGCGGATAGCCCGCCTCGATGATGTTTTTCGCCATGCCGTGGCCCATGAAGCCGACGCCGATGAAACCGATTTTCTCTTTGGTCATGAGAAGCCTTTTGCGAAGTTGAAGGAAGCTGTCCCCGGTGTCGAAAGGACGAGAAAATTTCTGGTTCTGGTATGGTCGGCGTGCGGTGACCGTCGCGCCGATCCGCTTGGTATAGGCATTGAGCAGGGATGGGGCAACCCGGAACTGACAGCGCTACCACCTTGCGCCGGCGCGGAAACTTCGCGATAGTGATTGTTAATCGAAACAGCCGCGCGCCATCGCGGTATAATGCTGGAGACCACGCCGGTTATGGACCCGATGTCCGCTTCGTTGCGCCCGCGCGAATCGCGGCGTGGCCGCCGAACCGCCGTGACGCTGAACCATGTCGCCGCCGCCGCCCAAGTGTCGCCGATCACGGTCTCGCGGGCCCTGAACGCGCCGGAGGCGGTTTCCGAGACCTTGCGCGAGCGGATCAATGCGGCGGTCGAGGCTCTGGGTTATGTGCCGAACCGGATGGCGGGCGCGCTGGCTTCGGCGAAGACGCGGGTGATTCCGGTGATCGTGCCGTCCCTCTCGAATGTCGTGTTCGTCGAGGTGATCGAGGGGATTCAGGAAACGATCGAGGCAGCGGGATATCAGATGCTGCTGGGCAGCACCGATTACGATCTCGACCGCGAGGCAGCGCTGGCATCGACCCTGCTCGGCTGGGCACCGCCGGGCGTTCTGCTCGCAGGGCTGCGGCATCTGCCGCGCACCACGACTTTATTGAAGAACGCCGATGTGCCGGTGGTCGAATTCATGGAATACGGTGCCCGCTGCATCGACATGAATGTCGGCCTGTCGCACGTGCAGGCGGGTGCCGCGATGGCGGCGCATCTGCTCGCGCGCGGCTATCGGCGGATCGGGTTCGTCGGCACCCGGATGTGCGGCGATTACCGGGCCCGGCAACGCTATGACGGCATGCGCCGGCACATTGCCGAAATGGGCGGGGCGAGCGATGTTTTGTTCGAATATCCCGGCGGCCCGGGGCAGGATGTCGGATGGCATGCGCTTGGCGATATTCTGCAAACACATCCTGACGTCGATGCGCTGTTCTTCGCCAATGACGAAATGGCGGTGGGCGCGGTCCTGCGCGCCCAGCGCGACGGGATCGCGGTACCAGGGCGCATTGCGATCGCGGGGTTCAACGGCCTGCCGATGAGTGCGCTGGTCACCCCCTCGCTCACCACGATCACCTCGCCGCGCAAGCAGATCGGCGAACAGGCTGCCGCGATGCTGCTGAGCCGCATCGATGGCAGATGCCCGCCGCAGCGCCGGATCGATGTCGGGTTCGTCCTCCAACCCCGCAGCAGCACATGACCCCCACCCGCATCGCCGTGATCGGCCTCGGTTCGATGGGACTCGGCATGGCAATGTCGCTCCTGCGTGCCGGTTTCGAGGTCTCGGGCTACGATGTGGTCACGGCCAATGCCGAACGCCTCGCGGCGGCAGGTGGCCGGATCGCAGCAACCCCGGCGGAGGCCACATCCGGCGCGGCGGCGGTGGTGTGCGTGGTGGTGAATGCGGCACAGACCGAAGCGGTCCTGTTCGGCCCCGATGGGTGCGCGGCCGCGATGAAATCGGGTGCCGTGTTCATTTCCTGCGCAACGATGGCGCCGGATGTGGTGCGCGGCCTCGCCGCACGGCTGGAAGCGCAGGGGCAGCATTATCTCGATGCGCCGATCAGCGGCGGCGCGGCACGAGCCGCCGAGGGCAAGCTCACCATCCTCGCCTCCGGCAGCGCCGCCGCCTTCGCGACGGCCCGGCCAGCGCTGGATGCAATGGCGGCGACCCTGCATGAGCTGGGCGATGCGCCGGGGGTGGGCGCGGGCTTCAAAATGGTCAACCAGCTGCTCGCCGGGGTGCATATCGCCGCCGCGTGCGAAGCGGTGGCGTTCGGGGCGTCGCTCGGGCTCGACCTGCGGAAACTCTACGAGGTGATCACCGGGTCCGCCGGTAACAGCTGGATGTTCGAGAACCGTGTGCCCCATATTCTCGATGCCGATTACACGCCGCGCAGTGCTGTGAATATTTTCACCAAGGATCTCGGCATCGTGCTCGACATGGCGCGCGCGGCCCCGCTTTCGGTGCCGATGGCGGGTTCGGCGCTGCAATTGTTCCTGATGACGGCGGCAGCGGGGATGGGGCGGGACGACGATGCCTCGGTGGCGCGGTTGTTTGCGATGATTTCAGGGATCGATCTGCCGGACGGCAAATAGGGCAGGTCGTTCCTTTTTGACTTATTCAGGTTTTCCTTATCTTGGGGATCACGGTCATGGCGCGGTTTGCGGCTAATCTGACGATGATGTTCACCGAACACGCGTTTCTCGACCGGTTTGCCGCGGCTGCGGATGCGGGGTTCGATGCGGTGGAGTTCCTGTTTCCCTACGAGCATCCGCCCGAGGCGATCGGCGCGCGCCTTGCGCAACACGGGCTCACCCAAGCCCTGTTCAACCTGCCGCCGGGAAACTGGGCGGCGGGCGAGCGCGGTCTCGCATGCCTGCCGGGGCGCCGCGATGAAATGATCGCGGGCACCGCCCTCGCCCTCGAATACGCCGCCGCGACCGGGGTGACCCGCCTGCATCTCATGGCCGGTCTGGGCGACCGCCACGACCCCGCCGCGATGACACGCTACCGCGATGCGGTTACCCGCACGGCGGAAACGCTCGCGGCCTACGGGATCGATCTGCTGCTCGAACCGATCAACGGGCGCGACATGCCGGGCTATTTTCTCAACGACATCGATGCGGCGGCAGCGCTGATCGGCGCGCTGGGCCTCGGCAATGTCCGGCTCCAGTTCGACATGTATCACTGCCAGATCATGCACGGCGACATTACCATGCGCTTGCGCCGCCATATCAAGACGATCGGCCATGTGCAGATCGCGAGCGTACCCTCGCGCCACGAACCGGATGGCGAAGAGGTCAATTACCCGTTCCTGTTCGAGGAGCTGGACCGGTTGGGGTATGCCGGCATCGTCGGCTGCGAATATCGCCCGCGCGGGGCGACGCGGGACGGGCTTGGCTGGTTCGAGACCCTGCGGCGATGAGCCTGATGCTCGGCTGCATCGCCGATGATTACACCGGCGCGTCCGATCTCGCGAACACGCTGACAAGGCAGGGGCTGCGCACGATCCAGACGATCGGCGTGCCCGATGCCGGGCTGGCGCTCGGGACGGTCGATGCCGTGGTGGTCGCGCTGAAAACCCGCTCGATACCGTCAGGGGACGCCGTCGCACGGTCGCTTGCCGCGCTGGACTGGCTGCGCGGCAAGGGCGCGCGGCATATCATGTTCAAGATCTGCTCGACCTTCGATTCGACCGATGCCGGCAATATCGGGCCGGTGACCGAAGCGCTGGCCGCCGCCCTCGATGCGCCGGTGGTGCCGGTGACGCCGGCCTTCCCCGAAACCGGGCGCACGGTGTTCCAGGGTCATCTGTTCGTCGGGTCGCGTCCGCTGCATGAAAGCCCGTTGAAGGATCATCCGCTCAACCCGATGCATGATCCCGATCTGGTACGGGTGCTGGCACGGCAATCGAGGCACGGTGTCGGGCTCGTCGCGTACGATGTCGTCAGCCAGGGAGCCGCCGCCATCGCCGCACGGCTTGCGGCGCTCGGTGCATCCGGTGTGCGCAGCGCGATCGTCGATGCGATCTCGGAGCCGGATCTGATCGCCCTGGGCGCGGCGGCCCTGAGGCTGCCATTGTCCACCGGCGCCTCCGGCCTCGGGCTCGGTCTTGCCCGCGCGGCGCGGGGCGAAAGCGCGGGCGCGGCGCCGCCGGTATGGGAAGCGCCCGGCGGCCCTGCCGCCATCATCGCGGGCAGTTGCGCCGCCGCGACGCTCGAACAGATCGCTGCAGTGGAGCCGGATCTGTCGGTGCATCGCCTCGATATCGATCGGCTGTTGAACGATCCGGGCTATGCCGATGCGGCACTGGCCTCGGCCGAAGCGCAGCTTTCACAGGGGCCGGTGCTGCTCGCGAGCAGTGCCACGCCGGATGTGGTCGCGCGGTTGAAAGCGGCGCATGGCGATGATGTCGGGGCGCGGATCGAGGCGGCGCTGGCCCGGTTGGCCGCCGGGCTGGTCGAACAGGGGGTGCGGCGGTTGATCGTCGCGGGGGGCGAAACCTCCGGCGCGGTGATCGACCGGCTGGGGGTCGCGGCGCTGGAAATCGGCCCCGAAATCGCGCCCGGCGTGCCGCTGCTGCGCAGCCTCGGCGGCGTGCCGATGCTGTTCGCCCTGAAATCGGGCAATTTCGGCGGGGCGGATTTTTTCCGCCGCGCTCTGGCCGCGATGGGCGTTACGGCTTGAGGTAGGTGAACCCGTGGGCTTCGAGCTGCATGATCCGCACCGCCCCGGCGGGGACGATCACCGCCGAAGGCAGCAGCACCGGCATGTGGCCGGTCGCCCGCTCGATCCCCATCATGGTGTTGTGACAGGCATCGAACTCGATCCCTTCCGCGTTCATCGACGCGATCCGTTCGGCATCCGGCGATTTCGCGAGCAGCATGCCGAGGCCGGGGCCGAATGCGACCACGACGATCTGCACGCGTTCCTCGCCGAAATAATCAAGGATGTTCTGCACCGAATTGAGCGCGAGGTTCCACCGTTTCGGGTTCCCCTGGCTGACCTGAACCACAAGATGTTTTTTGCCGAACGGTGCCGGATGGATGAAAATCGGATGGTCGAAGTTGAAGTCTTTCAGCATCGACGGATTGGCGGCGCGGGCGCTGCCCGCGTTCGACAAGGCGATCGCCGCGCCGAACGCAACGATGGCGAGCAGGCGCGTGGTTTTCTTGAACATTATTGTCTCCCCAGGACAGTTTCGTTGCACGGTTGTGATCCGCTTATTGCAACCACCCTACATGTCCGACCGTCCGGGCAGCAAGCTGAAAATCAATCGCCCTGCTTGATGAATGCGTCGAACGCCGCCTGGTAATCCTTGTGCCAGCGCGACAGCGCCGGGCGGTTATGAATGATGTCGCCCGCCGCCCAGGCGATGCGCTTGTGATCGAGCGCCGGAGTCACCGCATTGTCCGGGCAGAGGATATAGAAATCGCCATCTCTGAGCCGGTCGGCCATGAAATCGACCACCTGCGCGGGCGTCCACGCCGCATCGGGCTTTTCGGCGACGCGCTTTCGCGTGAAGCCGGTGAAGGTGAAGCCGGGGATCAGCAGATGCGCGGTGACCAGTGATCCGGCTTCGCGCAGATCATGGGCGAGCGCCTCGGTCACCGCCTTGATGCCGGCCTTAGACACATTATACGCGGTATCGCCCGGCGGCATGGTGATGCCCTGTTTTGACCCGGTATTCACAATCGCCGCCGGGCCGCCCTGCGCCATCAGGGTCGGGGTGAAAATCTGAACCCCGTTGATCACGCCCCACAGATTGGTGTCGATGATTTCATGCCAGCGCGCGGCATCCGCCGCGAGCCCGCCGCCACCTTCGACGCCGGCATTGTTCATCACCAGCCCGATCGGCCCGGCCTTCACCGCACGATCGTGCAGCCGCTGGACATCCTGGCGTTTCGCCACATCGGTGACGATGGTTTCGATCGTCAGCCCGGGATAGCTGGCGCGCAGGGTGGTGCTGGCCGCATCGAGCGCCGCCGCATCGATATCCGCGAGGAACAGCGGCATGCCGAGGCCCGCGCAATATTGGGCGGTGGCAAGGCCGATGCCGCTCGCGCCGCCCGTGATGACGGCGCCGCGGCCAGCGACAAAAGCAGGATGTGATGTCATAGAAAACTCCGGTCAGTGCAGCGCGATGCGCCGCTGGTTCGCTCCCTACGATTGGCACGCGCTGGCATCAGGTCAAGAAGGACCGGGCGTCGGCAGCACCGTGGCGCCGTGGCACTGCAGCACCGGGCATTGACGAAATTCCGGTTCCGGGTTTGTCTTGCCCCATGCCCCTGCCGATCGGCGCCCGCACCAATATCGACGAGGAAGTCGCGCGCCTGAAACGCGGCATCGCGCGCCGGCTGGTCTATGCCGGTCTCGCGGATATATTGCTGCTCTGGGGCGGTATCATGCTGCTGAACGATGCGGTGATCGTGCTCGCGCCGCGCGTCGGTATCGTTACTCTCGCGGTCGGAATTGCCGGGCTGTTCGGCACCTGGGGGATCAGCCGGATGCGCGCCCGCTCCCCGGCTCATGCCGATGCCGCGCAGAAACTGTTCTGGTGCTTCGCCGCGTTCTTCGGCTGGATCGTGCTGTGGCAGGCCCTCGGCATTCCGGTGCGGCCCGGCGGTCTGACGCGCGGCGCGCAGAATCTCGGCGTGCTGTTTCAGATCACCTTCATCATGCTGGGTCTCCTGATTTTGGGGATCTGGGTCGGCTGGGAACTGATCGTGCTCGGTCTCGGCGTGCCGGTGATCGTGATCGCGGATTACCTTCTGGCACCCTCCGGCCCGTTCATCGGCACCGCGATTCTCACCTCGGGCCTCGCTTTGCTGAGCGCCGGCCTGTGGATGCGCCTCACCGCCCGGGACATCCGGGTCGATCCGCTGGCGGTGACGCGTTAATCCAGCCGGGGTTCGATCCGTCGCGCCGGGGCACTGCGGGGCGGCGGAGCGGCGGGGCGGGGACGACCGATCGGCTCGCGATAGGGCTCCGAAACCACCGGCGGCGGGCGGCGCACCGGCTCGCGCTCGTAGCCTGCGGCGGTCGCGCGGGGCAGCGGATCGTAAGGGGTCTCGTCGATCGCGACACCGCGCAGCGGTTCGGGCAGCCGCATCGTCAGAATCCGCAGCTCCTCCTGGACCTGATCGAGCTGCTCCTCGATCGCTTCGAGCCGGGATTTGACCCCGAATACCGAAAACGGCATCGCCAGCATCGCAAGCGCATAGAGCAGGCCGACCAGCAGCAGGATCAGGCCAAGCCACTCGGGCATCCAGGACGGCAGGGTGAAGGGCAATATCATGGCCCTATTTACCGGCGAGCGGGCAAGGCAGGCAAGTCTTGCGCAGACCCCCCTCCCCCGGACATAACGGGCGGCCAACCAAGGGAGACTTCATGGCAACCGATCTCGATATCGCGCGCGCCGCGACCTTACGCCCGATCGCCGATATCGCCGCCGCCGCCGGCATCCCCGCCGACGCCCTGATCCCCTATGGCCGCTACAAGGGCAAGCTCGATTTCGGTTTCATCGATACGCTGCAGGCCAGGCCGGACGGCGCGCTGGTTTTGGTCGTCGGCATCAGCCCGACCCCGGCGGGCGAGGGCAAGACCACCACGACCATCGGCCTCGGCGATGCGCTGCGCGCCGCCGGCAAACGCACCATGATCGCGCTGCGCGAACCCAGCCTCGGCCCCTGTTTCGGCCAGAAGGGCGGCGCCACCGGCGGCGGCCATGCGCAGGTCGCGCCGATGGACGAGATCAACCTGCATTTCACCGGCGATTTCCACGCGATCACCAGCGCCAACAACCTGCTTGCGGCACTGCTCGACAATCATCTGTACTGGGGCAATGCGCTGGGGGTCGATCCCCGGAAAATCGCCGTGCAGCGCGCGATCGACATGAACGACCGCTCGCTGCGCGAGACCGTGCTCGGCCTCGGCCACGGCGCGAACGGGGCGGCGCGCGAGCAGCGGTTCGACATCACGGTCGCCTCCGAGGTCATGGCGGTGTTCTGCCTCGCGAAAAATCTCGACGACCTCCAGACCCGCCTCGCCCGCATGGTGATCGCGGAACGGCGGGACGGCAGCGCGATCACCCCGGCGGACATCAACGCGGCCGGCGCCATGACCGCCCTGCTGCGCGATGCGCTGCAACCCAATCTGGTGCAGACGCTCGAAGGCACGCCCGCCCTGGTTCACGGCGGTCCCTTCGCCAATATCGCGCATGGCTGCAACTCGGTGATGGCGACCTCGACGGCGCTGAAACTCGCCGATTACGTGGTCACCGAAGCCGGGTTCGGGGCCGATCTCGGCGGCGAGAAATTCCTCGACATCAAATGCCGCCAGGCCGGTCTCGCCCCGTCCTGCGCCGTGGTGGTCGCGACCATGCGCGCACTGAAAATGCACGCGGGAACCGCCAAGGCCGATCTCGGCACCCCCAACCCGTCCGCAGTGGCCGAGGGGGCTTCGAACCTGCGCCGTCACGTCGCCGCGATGCGCGCCTTCGGCCTGCCGGTGATCGTTGCGATCAACGGATTCCTCGGCGATACCGAAGCCGAACGCGCGGCGTTGCGTGCCGCGCTCGATGCGGATGACATCACGGCGGTGTTCTGCACCCATTGGGCGAACGGCTCGGCGGGTGCCGCGGACCTCGCGCGGGCGGTCGTTGCGGCGACGGAGTCGAAAGCCGCCCGCTTCGCCCCGCTCTATCCCGACGACATGCCGATTGCCGACAAGCTGCGGACCCTGGTGCGCAGGATTTACGGCGGTGACGATATCGAACTGACCCCGAAAGCCGCGAAACAGATCGCGCGGCTGGAAGCCCGGGGCTACGGCAGCCTGCCGGTCTGCATGGCCAAGACCCAGTACAGTTTCACCGCCGACCCGGCGCGGCGCGGCGCGCCGACCGGCTTCACCCTGCCGATCCGCGAACTCCGCCTGTCCGCCGGTGCGGGGTTCGTGGTGGCGCTGGCCGGTGACATCCTGACCATGCCGGGCCTGCCGCGAATCCCCGCCGCGGACAGTATCGGCGTGAACGAAGCGGGCGAGATATTCGGGATTTTCTAGGCTCGCCCCCTGGCTTCAACCACCGCCCGATCCTCAGTGGGCGTCCGACCAGTTGGCCCCGATTCCGGCTTCGACCAGCAGGGGCACCGAAAGCACGGCGGCCTGCTGCATCACCTCGCGCGCGACCGCCGCCGCCGCCGGGGCCTGATCGATCGGGGCCTCGAACAGGAGTTCGTCGTGGACCTGCAACAGAATCCGCATGTCGAGCCCTGAGGCCGCGATCGCGTCCGGCAGGCGGACCATCGCCCGTTTGATGATATCGGCCGCCCCGCCCTGCAACGGCGCGTTGATCGCCTGACGTTCGGCATAGCCACGCCGTGCCGGATTCTTGTCGGCGATGCCAGGCACATGGCAGCGGCGACCGAACGGGGTGACGACATAGCCGTGGGTGCGGGCGAATTCGCGGGTGTCGTTCATGTAGCGGCGGATTTCGGGATAGCGGGCGAAATAGGCATCGATATAGCGTTTCGCCTCGCCGTTATCGATCCCGAGCTGCCGGGCGAGGCCGAACGCCGAAATGCCGTAGATGATCCCGAAATTGATCGCCTTGGCGCGGCGGCGGGTCGCGCCGTCCATACCCTCCATCGGCACGCCGAACACTTCCGAGGCGGTGCGGGCGTGGATGTCCTCATTGTTGATGAAACTCGCCTTGAGCGCGGGAATATCCGCGACATGGGCGAGCAGGCGCAATTCGATCTGGGAATAATCCGCCGAGATCAGCGCGTGGCCGGGGGCGGCGATGAATGCGCGGCGGATGCGCGCCCCCTCGCTGGTGCGGATCGGGATATTCTGCAGATTGGGGTCGTTCGAGGAGAGCCGCCCGGTCGCGGCGATCGCCTGGGCGTAGCTGGTGTGGACCCGGCGATCCTCGATATCGATTTCGGTGACCAGCGCATCGGCATAGGTCGATTTGAGTTTCTGCAACTGGCGCCAGTCGAGGATCCGGCGCGGCAGTTCGTGCCCGGCTTCGGCGAGTTCTTCGAGCGCGGCGGCATCGGTGCCCCAGGCGCCGGTCTTGGTGCGTTTGCCGCCTTGCAGCTTCATTTCGCCGAACAGGATCTCGCCGAGCTGCTTCGGGCTGCCGAGGTTGAAGGCGTGGCCGACCAGCTGTTCGATATCGCGCTGGATCTCGTCCATCCGGCGGGCGAATTCGGCGGACATCGCGACGAGATCGTCGCGGTCGACCATGATGCCGGCGCGTTCCATCGCGAGCAGAACCGGCACCAGCCGGCGCTCCATGGTTTCGTACAGGGTGAGCGCCCTCGCCTCGCGCAGGCGGGGGCGGAGCCATTGCCAGAGCCGCAAGGTGACGTCGGCATCCTCGGCGGCGTAGGCGGTGGCGCGATCGATCGGCACGGCGGAAAAACTCACCCGGTTGCGGCCGGTGCCGGTGACCTCGTCATACGAGATCGGTTTGTGATCGAGATGCAGGACGGATAATTCATCCATGCCATGACCATGCGCGCCGGCTTCGAGCGCATAGGAGATCAGCATGGTGTCGTCGAACGGGGCCGCATCGGGCAGGGCAGCGGTGGCGAGCACGTGCAGATCGAACTTCGCGTTGTGGAATATCTTGAGAATGGCGGGGTCGGTCAGGATCGGCGCGAGGCGGGCCTGGACCAGAGCGCGCGGCAATTGCTCGCCGGCTTCATGGCCGAGCGGCAGATAGGCGGCGCGGCCCGGGGCGGTTGCGAGGGAAATGCCGACCAGACGGGTCCGTCTTGCGTTGAGGTCCGTGGTTTCGGTGTCGATCGCAACGAGGCCGGTCGCGATGATGTCCGCGATCCAGCGATCGAGGGCGGCTTCGGTATCGATCGTCTCGTAGGGTCCGAACGGCGCATCGGACGTGGTCACCACCGGGAGCGCGGCGACCGGCGGGGCGCTGCGCTCTTCGTGCCGCCGGGCGAGACCATCGAGGCCGAGCCGCGCCTTGATGCTCTTGAACCCCTGGGCATCGAGAAAATCGTGCAGCACGGCATCGTCATGGGGGGCGATCGCGAGATCATCGATCGGGCAGGGCAAGGCGACGTCGCACCGCAGTTCAACGAGGCGGCGCGAAATTCTGGCATCCTCGGCATGGGCGATCAGCGCGTCGCGCCGCTTCGAAGGTTTCATGGTGCCCGATGACGCCGCGGCCAGAATGGCTTCGAGCGTGCCGTATTCGTTGATGAGCTGTGCTGCCCCTTTCGGTCCGATTCCGGCAACGCCGGGGACGTTGTCAACCGAATCGCCCATCAGCGCCTGGGCGTCGATCATCTGCGCCGGGGTGACGCCGAATTTTTCCATTACCTGGGCGGGTCCGATCGCGGTCGATTTGATCGGGTCGAGCATCGAGACGCCGTTGCCGAGCAACTGCATCAGATCCTTGTCCGACGACACGATGATGACCTCGCCGCCTGCCGCCTTCATGGCTTCGGCATAGCTCGCGATCAGATCGTCCGCCTCGAACCCGTCGAGTTCGATCGCCGGCACGGCGAAGGCGCGGGTCGCCTCGCGCACCAGGGCGAATTGCGGGATCAGTTCAGCGGGCGGTTCGGGCCGCTGCGCCTTGTAGCGCGGGTCGATCGCGTTGCGGAACGTGGTTCGTCCGGCATCGAAGATCACCGCGAGATGGGTGCCGGTGTGCTCCTTGAGCAGGCGGGTGAGCATGTTGCAGAAGCCGAACACCGCGTTGACCGGGGTGCCGTCCGCCCTTGTCATCGGCGGCAGGGCGTGGAAGGCGCGGAAGATGAAGCCCGAGCCGTCGACCAGGACCAGATTTTTTTTGCTCAATGCGCGGCCCCGCGCGGCGCGGCGGCGGCGAGGATGTAATGGCGCGAGCAATAGGGGCAGACGATGGCCTCATCCTCGATTTTCAGGAACACGCGCGGATGGCCGAGCGGCTCGCCCCCGCCATCGCAGGCGACCACACGATCGTGAACCTCGAAGGTCTCGGCAGCGGGCGAAAGCGGGGCATCTGGCATCGGAACCTCTTTGCTTGATCTAGAGCCTCCATGATACCGAATTGCGCCGTGAATGCCTATCGAGCCGGATTGCTGGGTCTGCTGCTGATCGCGCTCGCCGGTTGTGCCGTGCCGTTCCGGGTACCCCGCGCGACGGTGGATCATCCGATCGTGACCGATGGCTATTTCGTCCTCGAATCGGGCGCCCGGCTGCCCTATCGGGACTGGCTGCCCGCCGGGCCGCCGCGTGCCGTGGTGCTCGCGCTGCACGGGTTCAATGACAGCCGGGATGCCTGGGCGCTGATCGCGCCGGAATTCACCAAGGCGGGGATTGCGATCTACGCGCCGGATCAGCGCGGCTTCGGCGCGGCGCCGGATCGGGGGCGGTGGCCGGGGACGGCGCGGCTGGTGGGGGATGCGCGCCAGATGATCGCCCTGCTGCACCGGCGCTATCCGGGGGTCAGGCTGACGCTGATGGGCGAGAGCATGGGCGGGGCGGTTGCTCTGCTGCTCGGTGCCCGGGGCGACAGGTTGATCAATTCCTACGTGCTGATTTCGCCGGCGGTATGGGGGGGCAAGACCCTGGGCTGGCCGTTGCGCGCGAGCCTGATCGCGGGCGATACTTTCGTGCCCTGGATGCGGCTAACCGGGCAACAGGCCCATATACTGGCGAGCGACAATATCCCCGCGCTGATCGCCTTTTCGGAAGATCCGCTGACGATCCACGCCACGCGGATCGCGACGATCGCGGGGCTGGTCCGGATGATGGGGCGGGCGCAACACGCTTGCGCGGCGTTTGCGCCGGCTCATGCGCTGATCCTGTATGGCGGGCACGACCAGTTGATCCCCAAAGAGGCGATGGCGCGCTGCTGGCGGCGGTTGCCGGAGGATTCCGGCGTGGTCACCGCCTATTATCCGGCGGATTATCATCTGATGCTGCTCGATCATCAGCGCCGGGTACCGGCTCGCGACATTATCGGCTTTATCCTCCATCCGCGCCGTCCGTTGCATTCGGATGCCGCGACCGACGCCATGATTTTCGGCGCGCAGCATTGAACCCCGGCCCGAACCGGGCTATCAGACCGGCGTGGACCCGTAGCTCAGCTGGATAGAGCGTTGCCCTCCGAAGGCAAAGGTCGCGCGTTCGAATCGCGCCGGGTCCGCCAATTTTTTCCATGAGTGCTGGGTTGGATAGGCGGTGGTCATATTGCACCGTCGTTTTGTGCCTGTTTCATTTCGTCATCGTAATGAAATGGACGAGAATGGGCTATTTCGGGTGGACGATGAAAAAATCGGGTGGGGTGAACCAGGGGTTATGGGTTTGGGCGCGGGGGCTGAAGGTGTGGTCGAGGAGGGATTGGATGGCATCGAGCGT